>Ga0190286_1000048_pt1 | contig 63873 bp, 71 predicted proteins | sample 48691834_MG_FD_183241 | JGI IMG/M metagenome (GOLD analysis project Ga0190286, IMG submission 183241) | Hydrothermal vent microbial mat bacterial communities from Southern Trench, Guaymas Basin, Mexico - 4869-18-3-4_MG | ecosystem: Environmental > Aquatic > Marine > Hydrothermal vents >... | reverse complement strand
ACTAAGCATAAGAAGAGGTCTACACATTCCTTTGGGGATGGGGTAGCTGGTAACATATCCTTTAAAAAACAGAGGGAAGTATTTTGGATTTTTTATGAAGGTGTTATTTACAATCATATGGTTGTCATCAAATAGGAAAGATCCATTTAAGGAAGGTAGGTATATAAGAAAAGATAGACTTGCAAAAATAATTATAAAGATTTTCTCTATTTTCATAAACTTACTTTAAAATTATATCATATACTTTCTGTAATTTATAATAAAATCAGAGAAAGAAGATACCGAATAGAGAAGAATAAAATACTTGTCAAAATTTAAAAAGATTTTATTATAAAATTGATGGGAGTAACAGTCATTTTGCCTGCTTATAACGAAGCTAAGAATCTGGAAGAGCTCTTACCGAAAGTTTTTCAAGTCTTAAGTGGGAATAATGTAGAGATTATTGTTGTAGATGATGCTTCCCAAGATAATACTTCCGAAGTAGCTGAAAAATACGGAGCCAAAGTAATAAGAAATCCTTATAATATGGGAAACGGAGCAAGTATAAAAAGAGGAATAAGAGAGGCAAAAAATGAGATATTAGTTTTAATGGATGCCGATGGTCAGCATCCTCCAGAGGAGATCCCTAAACTACTTAAAGATTTGAATAGTTTTGATATGGTGATAGGGGCACGTTTAAATACTCCTCAAGTGTGGTGGCGCTATTTTGCTAATAAAATGTATAACTTTTTAGCTTCCTATGTGAGTGGGATAAGAATAAAGGATTTAACTTCGGGATTTAGGGGAGTTAAGAAGAGCAGAGTAGTTAAATTTTTATACCTTTTACCAAATACCTTTTCTTATCCTTCTACTTTAACTTTATCTTTTATAAAAGCTGCCTATCCGATAAAATTTGTCCCTATTAGAGTTTTGCCAAGAAGAGAAGGGAGAAGCAAAATCAATCTCTTAAGTGATGGATTAAGGTTTTTTATTATTATTGTACGTATTGCTGTCTTTTTTTCTCCCTTAAAAGTATTTTTACCAATAGCTTTGTTTTTCTTTCTCTGTGGGTTTTTCTATTACCTCTACACGTTTTTGAGTTTCCACCGTTTTACAAACATGAGTGCGGTGCTTCTTACAACCTCGGTGATAATTTTTATGTTAGGCTTAGTATCAGAACAGATAGCGAATTTGAGGATGGAAAAAATAGATGATAGATAAGAACCCTCTCTATTCTTTTCTTATGTTTCTACAGAAGGATATCTTCTCTCAATCCTTATGAGTAAGAAAAGGATGTTAATAATTTCTCTCTCCGGAATAGGAAATACTCTGTTAGCTTTACCATTTTTAACCTCATTAAAAGATAACTTCTCCTCTGCTCAAATAGATTTGGTGTGTTTAACCCAAGGCATAGTCGAGTTATTAAGCCCCAGGGGCCTTATAGATAACTTTTATGTATTTTCTAGAAACATAGTCAAAGTTTTATTTATGATTCTTAGATTAAGAAGAAATAAATATCTTTATTCATTTACTATATTTCCTTCCAACAAGTGGCAATTTGATTTAGTGGCATTTATGATAGGAGCAAGGTATAGGGTCACTCATTGTTATAAGTATAGGAGCAAGATAAACTTAAGTTTTCTTCAAAACATAAGAATTAAGGCAGAGGAAACTCTTCATGATGTCGAGCAAAATCTAAATTTTTTGAAGATTTTCAATATCAATTCTAGCCAAAGGGAGGTAGAACTATTTTTAGATGATAGAGAGTTAGCTTTTGCTGAAGATTTTCTTAAAAATAAAGGGTTACAGGAAGCATTCTTAGTTGGTATTCACCCGGGAGGAGGGGGGCGATTAAGTAAAAAATGGCAGGGAAGGTTTAAAAGGTGGCCAGTGAGCTATTTCTCTAAACTCTGTGATAGGCTAATAGAGCAAAAGGGAACTAAGATCTTAATATTTGGGGGAAGAGAGGAGAGTGAAATCAAGAAGGAGGTGAAAAGAATAGCTAGTCACAAAGAGAGCCTTTTTATCATTGAGGAACTATCTTTAAGGAGAGTTTCTGCACTCATTAAAAAATGTAAATTATTTATTTCTAATGATACTGCTTTAATGCATATCAGTGCTGCCTTAGGTGTTTCTACACTAGGTATTTTTGGTCCTACTAACTGGCGAAGAACCGCTCCTTATTCTAATTCCGGTTATTATATTTCTTCAGATATTCCTTGTTCTCCCTGTTTAAAATATCCCTTTTTTTCTAGTAGCAGTAAGATCAAATGTAATAAAGGAGTAAAATGTTTGAAGGAAATTACTGTAGAAAAAGTTATGGATAAATTAAAAGAGTTGAATTTGATATGAGATTTTTCCTTACGAAAATATTTTTAAAAGTATAGTAAACAGAAACACTCTTTTTATTTGGAGGAGGAGATAATAGAATAAATACCAATGATAAAAGTCTTAGGGATATCTAGAGAGTTTCCTCCTTATGATAAAGGAGGAGAGGGGAGAGTATTAGAATATCTGGCTAAGTATTCAAAAAAGTTTGAGGTAGATTTAACAGTAGTTACTGGTTATCCTTTCCTAAAAAGCTATAAAGAAAGTTATAATGGTATCCAAGTCTACCGTGTTCCTATGATAGGTGATAATTTCTTGACCAAAATTCCGACATTCGCTTATTTTCTCTGGCAAATTTTAAAAAATATTCAAGATAAATTCGATCTTATCTATAGTATTTCTGTACCAATATTTGGAAAATTAAAAAAACCACTGATAGCTCATTTCCAAAATACTAGATACGGAGAGTATATAGCCTGCAGGATGATAAAGAAGAAGATTTATGCCTTTTTAAATAAGATATACATTCCTTTTAATAAGATTCTTCTAAAGAAAGCTGATGGAGTATTTGTTCTTTCCAGAAATATGATTGAAGAAATTAAAGCCATGAAAGATTGTGAAGGAAAAGAAGTTGTTGTAATTCCCAATGGAGTTGATACGGAGCTCTTTAAGCCATCTGGGGAGAGAAGATTTACCTCTCAAGAAAAGAAAGTTCTCTACGTAGGTAGGTTAGACGTGAGAAAAGGTATAAGTACTCTTTTTTATGCTCTTAAGGAGGTAACAAAGAGAGTAAAAGTAAAGTTGTTAATTGCAGGAGAGGGTAGGGAGAAAATTAGGTTAACCGCTTTAGCTAAAGCTTTATCCCTGCCAGTTGAATTTTTAGGGAAGATAACTTATCATGATTTGCCTCAAATTTATGAGAGGGCAGATTTATTTGTTTTACCATCCTTATATGAGCCCTTTGGTATGGTGGCTTTAGAGGCAATGGCGTGTGGGACACCTACCGTTGTCTCCACGGCTTGTCCTATTGAGAGGGTACCTAAATTTAAAAAAGGAAGTGCGAAGGATCTTGCCGACTTACTTTTAAGTATACTTTCTTCAGAGGAAAAGTTAGTTGAGATTTCTCACCAATGTAGGGAAATAGCAAAAAGATACGATTGGGAAAACATTATTTCTAAAATTGTCACTTTCTTTAGGAAATTTGTTTAGAGATAAAGATGAATTATAGACAAGCCTTAGAGGATTCAGCAAAAATAGAGAGGAACATTCTCAGCCAGTATGAGGAGTTTAAAAAAATAATCTTAGAGAATGTAAGAGGTAAGTGTTTAGAAATTGGTTGTGGTGATGGTTTAACAACCGAGTTTTTAAAGAGATATACCTCTAGCCTAATTTCTCTTGATCTCTCATATAGAAGAATCAAGATAGCAAAAAAAGTAAATCCAGAGATACCGTTTACCCTTTCTGACGCTAGAAACCTCCCCTTTAAAGATGAATTCTTTGATAGTGTATGTGCATTTGAAGTAATAGAGCATCTACCTTCTTACTTCGATCATCATAAATTTTTAAAAGAAGTGAGGAGAGTTTTAAAGAAGGGGGGAGTATTTATTGTATCCACACCTAACAGACTTGTATTTAGAATTTATTGTAGATTACTAGGAGAGAAACATACTACCCATTTTTCTGAGCTTACCTACTTCCAGTTTCGAAAGATACTTAGAGAGTACTTTACCCCAGTTAAGCTCTATGGCCAGTTTGGCTGGCTATCTCTTTTTTATAAGTTGCCCCCTGTGAAGCTGATTCATTTTCTCTTGAGTAAGCTAACTTTTCTCTGTAAAGGATTATTAGGGGTGTGTGTAAAACTAACCTAGAATGGAAATAATTTTTATACCCATAATCCTTCTCTTGATGTCCTCTTTGGGAGCAGTAAATTTTTATCTCTTCGTAGGGAGGCAGGTGAGCATAAAAGAATCATTTAAACTAGTGACTTCAGCATTAGCGCTTAATAAGCTTCTTTTTACTGGTTCAGGATATCTAGTTTCAAGTTTCTTCTCTCGAAGTAAAAATTTACCTTTTTATAAGACCCTGACCGTTTTTGCATTTCTAGAATTTATGGGCAATTCTTTGTGGTTAATTTTAGGTATTTATTTTGGCGCCAAGTTAGCTATAAGGGTGCCCTTAGCTCTTATAATAATATTGATTATCTTTGGTATCACCTTTCTATTTAAAAGACATAAATTTATTCTATTCTTTAAAAATATTTTGCAATACTTTAAGGAAGTGGGTGCTAGGATTTTTCTTATCCTCCCCTTTACGATTACCAATGTATTTTTAGTAGTTCTTTATTATTTTTTTCTTTTTCGTTTCTTTTCTTTCCATACGGGAATTCCCTCTATTTTAAAAATTGTTTCTGTTTCTTTTACTATAGGGTACCTATCTCCTGCTCCTTCAGGTATTGGCTTCAAAGATACGGGATTGGTATTACTTCTGGTAAGAGAAGGGATCGATCTTCCTGGAGCTTTATCTATTGCTATATGGGATAGATTGATTACCACTTTTTTCTGGATATCATTAGGAGGAGTGGTGGGTTTTAATTTGATTAAAGAAGTGATGAAGGAGAAATTTAAGATAAAACTAAAGAGTAAAGAAAGTAAGAATTTATAAATTCTCTTTTTACTTGTAATACAATGTTTATAGATTAAAGTTGATAATAATGCACAAGAAAAGTAAAATAAAAGGCTACAGGAGCTTTGTGTTGAGAGATGTTTACAGGAATTGTTAAAGATATAGGAAGAGTAAAAAAGATTGTAAAGAGGGTAAACTTATGGAGGGTAGGAATTAACTGTCTGAGACTCTATAAAGAAAGTTCTTTATCTGATAGTATCTCTGTAAATGGGGTATGTCTTACCTTGACTGAAAAAAAACAAGACTTGCTTTTCTTTGATATAATAAAGTCTACTCTGGAGAATACTAATTTAAAAAGATTAAAGATCGGCTCTTACGTTAATATTGAGCTCTCTTTGAAAGTAGGTGAGAGAGTAGGTGGACACTTCGTTTTAGGTCACGTGGATTGTGAGTCGAAAATAAAGAGCATAAAGCACAAAAGAGATTTTTATACTTTTGAAATTGAGCTTCCTAAAAGATTTAAAAACCTAATTACAGAGAAAGGTTCAATTGCTGTTGAGGGAATTAGTTTAACCCTTCAAGAAATAAATCCTACATCTTTTGCTATTGACGTAATTCCCTATACCTTTGCACATACCAATTTAAAATATAAGAAAGTAGGAGACTGGGTTAATTTAGAATTTGACTACCTTCTTAAATCAACTATTAATAGGTAATTTTTCGGGGCGTAGCTCAGGTGGTTTTAAGAGCACTTGGTTCGGGACCAAGAGGTCAGCAGTTCAAATCTGCTCGCCCCGATCTTAATTTAATGAGAGAGTAGATATAAAAATCAAGAGTTCTCCAAACTCAGCTTTTTGTCTTAAAGAAAACTTGAGTTGACATTTGAGATATGAAAGTGAAATAGATTAACTCTTATTGAAAGAAGTTGACTTTTATGGTATAAATATATTGCTCTTAGAAAATGGGGGTGAAAGGGCCTCGACTCAATAAGCAGGGAAGGAGTTGCATGCCAGCGGGTAGACCAGCTGTTTAAGAGGTCTACACCAAATAAAGGCAACAAGCTATGCCTCTACTCCTGCTTACGCAGTTTGTTAAGCAGGGCTCTTAATCCTGTTTGTCTCTGACGGGATTAAGGGTTCGGTAAGAGAGACTAGAGGTAGATTCTTAACCTTGGGGATTTACCTCGAAAAATCAACAAGGTTGCTTTCTAACAGATCCTGTCTCTCGGAGCTGTTAGAGAAAAGATCAAAAGAGAGACTAAGCATGTAGTAGGCTCCTCTTTTAGCTTATTGAGGACGCGGGTTCGATTCCCGCCACCTCCACCATTATCTCTTATTTTCTTTTGTTCCTTCCTGATACAATTTTTCTGCTAAGATCTAGTAAATATAGAATTTGGCAAAGAAAGAGTTCTTTTATATAATAATTTATATGCCTATATATCTTTATCGTGTTGATAAAGGGGAGAAAGGGTGTAAATTATGTAAGATAGGATTGGAGGTTCTTCAGAAAGTAGGAGAAAAACCTCTTAAAAGATGTCCTAAATGTGGAAGTAAGCTTAGAAAAGTATTTTCTACCTTTTCTTTGGGTTTTTCCAAAACAGGGTTGGAAAGAAGAGCAAAGGAAGCAGGGTTTCATAAGTTAAAGCGAGTAGATAAGGGAAAGTATGAGAAGCTATATTAGAGACCACTAAGTTGTATAGAAAATTATCTACTTATCTTCTTGAGATTAATAATAAGACAGAGAAGGAAATAAATATTGGAAGACTGGGGAAGATAGAGTTTAAAAAGGGAACCTATCTCTATGTTGGTTCAGCAAAGAAAGGTTTAGTCTCTCGTCTAAGGAGACATCTATCTAGAAAGAAAAGATTATTCTGGCATATAGATTACTTTCTAAATGAGAAGGAAGTATCTGTAGAGAAGATTTGGCTTACTTATTTAGATGAGTGTCTTACATCAAAACTTATCTCTGAAAGTGTAGAAGTAGTAAAAGGATTTGGCTCTTCCGATTGTCAATGTTTAGGACATCTTTTCTACTTAGGAAGAAGTAAAATAAGGAAAAACCTAAAAGACAAACTTAAACTAGAGTCAGTGGGAAAAAGGGATTTGGTTGCTTAGAAAAAATTTGAAGAAAAATTATTCGGATAGCTTAAATTATGGTACAATTATAGTCTCTATTTTGTGTAGGTTTACTTAGTAACTTAGTAAAGGTAAAGTTTAGTAAGTTTATATTTAATGTAGGAAGAATGATAGAAAGAAGAAAATATCGAAGAGCGAGAGATGGAGCACGAGTTATCTTCAAAATTTTAAATAAGAAGGGGGAGATAGAACTTGATACTATCGACGTTGGAGCAGGAGGGATGTGCATTCCTTTAAAAGAAAGAGTTAACCCCAACACTCTCATAGAGATAGGATTAATCCTTCCCGGAGAAAAGAAACCTTTTTACGTATTTGCTGAAGTTAGATGGCAGGCAAGATTACCTAAAAGAGATGATAGAGGTAATTTATATTTTCCTACTGGGGTAATGTTTCTAAAAATGAATAAAGATGAGAGAAAAAAACTCATCCAGCATATCTACCATTCTACTAGAGAAAAAGAGTAGCCGAATCTGTTAGCTCTATGAGTTACCTTTACGGTCCAGTGTACTCACGAAGATTAGGGCTTTCTTTAGGAGTTGATCCATTCTCCAGGAAAGTATGTAGCTTCGATTGCGTTTACTGTCAGTTAGGCCCCACCCCTAGAAAAACCGTAGTTAGAAGAGGAGGAATTGATTTACAGAAAGTAAGAGAAGAGTTAGAGAATATTTTGAAGAGTAAAACAAAAATAGATTATATTACTATCTCTGGATCAGGGGAACCAACTCTCATTAAAAATCTAGATAAACTAATAAGACTGATAGGGAAGATTTGTAAGTATAAATATCCTATTTGTGTAATAACTAATTCTTCTCTTCTCTATAGAGAAGATGTAAGAAATCAATTAAGAGATGCAGATTTAGTGATTCCCTCTTTAGATGCTCCTAATCAAGAAATTTTTCAAAAGATTAACAGACCCCATCCTCTAGTTACGTTAGATAAGATAGTTAAGGGACTTATAGAGTTTAGGAAGGAATATAGAGGGAAGATATGGTTAGAGATTATGTTAGTTAAAGGAATTAATGATAAAGAGAATTTTGCTTACCAATTTAAGAGAATAATTCCTGAGATTGATCCTGATAGAGTGCAAATTAATATCCCTATAAGAGCTATTCCTTACCTTAAGAAAAGTTTACTCCCTTCTCCCAAGGTTATATATCAGTTTAAGAAAATTCTAGGGAAAAATTGTCAGGTTGTTAGCTTCAGAAAAGTTAAAGTTAAAAAGATAAGGACTTTTATAGATAAGAATCTAGTATTTGCCTCTTTAAAAAGAAGGCCTCAAAGTATTGAGGAGTTGAGTGTATCTTTAGGAGCAGAATCAGAAGTGATTGAAAAATGTGTTAGAAGTCTCCTAAAAGATAAAAAAGTAAGAGAAGTTATGAGAGGGAATAGAAGATATTTAATGATTAAAAGATGATAAGAGAGAATGTAGAAAGGATACTAAGACAAATACCCTCTTATGTAGAGGTGGTAGTAGCAACGAAAAAAGAATTCCCTCCGAGATTTTAGAGGCTATCACTGCAGGAATAAAGATAATAGGGGAAAATTATGTTCAGGAGGCAGAGAAAAAGATAGAAGTAATAGGTAACAAGAATGTGGATTGGCACCTTATTGGTCATCTTCAGAAAAATAAAGTGAAAAAAGCGGTGAGACTATTTGATATGATACAGACTTTGGATTCTATAGAGTTAGCACAACTTCTAGATAAGGAGTGTAAAAGGATAGGAAAAATTATGCCTGTTCTAATTGAAATAAATATTGCTAAGGAGTCTGCCAAAGCTGGTATATTTCCCGATGATTTGGATAATCTTGTTAAGGAGATTTTACCGTTAGAGAATTTAAAGGTGATGGGCCTTATGACTATGGGGCCATCAGTTGAACACCCCCATCAGTTAAGGCCTTACTTTAGAGAGATAAAGAAGTTGTTTGATGGTATCAAAGAAGAGTATCCTGCTCTTTCCGATTTTAAATATCTTTCTATGGGTATGAGTTCTAGTTTCAAGGTAGCGATAGAGGAAGGAGCAAACATGATAAGGTTGGGTACAGTTATTTTTGGTCCTCGGGAGTGATGAGATTAAGGGTTCTGTTTGACAAAGAAGTTATGAATCAAAGTTTTGAAGGGGGTTGGGGTGTTTCTTATCTTGTAGATGATGATCTTCTTTTCGATACGGGAGAAAAGTTTTCCTATATTGAGAAGAATAGTAAACTAATGGGTATAGATTTAATGGGGATAACCAAGGTAGTTATTTCTCATCAACATTGGGATCACACCCAGGGATTAGATGGTTTTTTGGAGATAAATAAAGACATTACCGTTTATGTGTGCGCCCACTCTAGCAAAGATTTTAAGGATCGTATTCTAAAACGGAAAGCGAAGTTAGTAGAAGTGAAAGATGTAGTTAGCATAAAAGAAGGGATATACTCCAGTGGGGAGTGTCTTGCTTCTTATAAAGGAAAAGGGATTGCTGAACAAAGTTTGATAATTGATAGAGGCAAGGATTTAGTTTTACTCTGTGGATGTGCTCACTTTGGTTTGCTAAATATTATAGAAAAAGTAAGGAAGAGTTTCAATAAAGATATATATTGTTTAATAGGAGGATTTCATCTTATGGATAAAGAGAAAAGGTTTATTGAGTATATAGTTAGGGAATGTAGAAAAACAGTAAAGAAGATAGCACCTTCTCACTGTACAGGATTTCTTGCTGTTTCTTTATTTCGGGAGGTTTTTAAGGGGGATTTCTTGGAGATAAAAGTAGGTAAAGAGATAGAATTTTAAAGATATGGAGATTGTTTTTCATTCTCTAAAGCAGGCTTTAATAATTCATCTTTTCTGTTCTCTTAACTATTTTTACCATATGTATTTAGTTTCTATCTTTAAAAGTTTCTATCTTTAAAAAGAGAACTATCTTATTCATCAAGGAGGCAAGTTATTCCTTGGAAGGTTATTATATCTGAATCTATGAGCTTGAAAGGCTAAAAAATCTATTTTTAAGTCGATTGTGTTAGAAGATTTGAGAGATTTTAAAATTAGTCTCTTAAGGAAACGTATGCGAACAAAACATTTCTTTCTTAATCAGGCTCCTTACGTTGCTTACCATCTTTTGGGTGATTACATAGTAGTTGCTAAAGGGAGAAAGAATTTAGTAGGGAGAATTGTAGAGACAGAAGCCTACCTGGGTGTAGAGGATGATGCTTCTCATGCTTTTGGCGGCAAAATCACTTCTAGAAATAAATTTCTCTACCAAGAAGGGGGTATAATTTATGTATATTTAATTTATGGAAAATTTTGGTGTTTTAACGTGGTAGTTTCAAGAAAAGGGGATCCCCAAGCAGTGTTTATTAGAGCTATCCAGCCTCTTAGGGGGGTAGAGATTATGAGGAAGAACAGAGGAGGAAGAGATCAGAGAGAGCTCACTAACGGCCCGGGGCGATGGACACAAGCCTTGGGTATTGATGGAAGATTATTAGGCAGAAGTATTACCTCTACAGACTTTTTTATTTCCACAGGCCTCTATAAAGGATTTTCTGTAGTAAGAACGAAGAGAATAGGAGTTGATTATGCTGTTCGTTGTAAGGATCTTCCTTTGAGATACTATATTAAAAATAATCTCTTTGTTTCAGTGAAATAGTTTAGGTAGTAAACCCCGAACCCCGCCCTTTCCTTGAAAGGGTGGGGTTCGGGGTAAATTTCTTGTTGAGTTCTCGTACGTAGTTCTTCATTTGGTAGAAATCTCTAAATTTATCTTCGAAGAAGATAAATATAGAATTATTGTGGAGAAGGGGTTCTTTCAACTTCTCCTGATATAGCTTAAATAGATCCGTTCCGGGTACAGGAGAGTATTCTGCCAGAGAAACTTTTGCCCCTAAAGAATGTAGAAAATCGATTTCTTTCTTAAGCTCTTCTAAATTTTGGTTAGGATAGCCTAGAAGAAGGTATACACTGAATTCCCCTTCTTTAAATCCTCCCTTTTTTAAAAAATCTATTCCTTTAACTACTTCTTCAGTAGTTACTTTGTCCCCCCACATTTTTTGTAAATTTCTGTTAAGCGTTTCTAAGCCAAAGTGGATATTAACGAATCCCAATTTCTTTAAAAGGTAAGCAATTTCTTCATCAAGGAATCTAAAATGGAGGGCGTTGGGAGTGTGAAAATTTGCTTTAATCTTTAGAGTTTCTAATTTTCTTAATAAACTTTTCACTTTATCTTTAGAATAAAGAAAAGCATCATCATAGAGAACAAAATTTCTTATACCTTTACTGTAATGGTAGGAGATAAATTCAATAATTTTTTCCTCTGGTAGCCGTAAGAATCCATCAAATAATTTCTTTATGGCACAATAGCTGCAGTTGAACGGACATCCCCATGAGGTTCTTACTACTACATAATCTAGATGAGAGTAGAAGTGTTCGTAATCAGGGAGAGTGAAGTAAAATTCTTTAAAGTCAAAAGGGACATTTAATAATTCAAAGAAAGTTTGTAAATCTTGATTCTTAAATATATAATCGCAAGAAATGTTAGCTTTGGCATGGTGATACATTAAAGTGGGATAAATCCCTCCAAGAATTATTTTTGTAGAGAATCGCTCTCTAATAATTTCTACTAACTGACGTATTCCCCAGTACCAATAAGTCATAGAGGATGTGAGGAGAATAAACTTAGGGTTCTGATGGGGGAGTAGCTTAAGGAATTCTTGGGGAGTAATCCCATACCTTTTGAAATAACGAGGTACTGAATTTAAGAGTGGCGGCTTAGAGACAATTTCAGAATAGTATTTGCCTCTTCCAAAATTGTCTACAGTTGTTTTTTTCTCTAAACAGTCTAAGTATGTTATTCCTACTCCTTTATTCTTAAGGTAGGTTAAAATTACCAAAAATCCGTAAGGTTTGAGCCAAAAGTCGTAGGCAGCGAAATCGTAAATCCAGGGATTTATTGCTAAGATTTGCATTACTAGTCAGTATTTTATTATAATTTTATCACCAAGGCAATCATCCCTTATGATATAATAGAAAGTAAAATGGTAGAGGAGACTTTCCTAAAGGCTTTATCCCGACATCAACTCTTAAGATCAAGAGATAAAGTTATCTTGGGAGTTTCGGGGGGGCCAGATTCGGTATGTATGCTTTATCTTTTCTCTCAGATAAGAGATAAGTTCAAACTTAAATTACTGTGTGCACATTTTAATCACTGTTTGAGAGAAGAAGCAAAGAGTGAAGAGGAGTTTGTGGAAAAGATATGTAACCAATGGAAGATAGATTTTGTGAGTGAGAAAAAAGATGTTAAGAAATTTTTTAATGGAAACTCTTTAGAACAGACTGCTCGAAATCTAAGATTCGATTTCTTTTTAAAGTGTGCAAGGAGATATAAATTTAAAAAGTTAGCATTGGCTCATAACAAAGATGATGTAATAGAAACTATTCTTATGAGAATAATAAGAGGAGCAGCCCTTAAGGGTTTAAGGGGGATATCGCCGAAAACAAAATTTAAAAATATTATTATAGTGAGACCACTTATTGAGATAAGAAAAAAAGAAATTTTAGATTGGCTGAAGAAAAAAAATATCCCTTACCGAGTAGATAGAAGTAACTTTGAAGATAAGTTTTTCAGGAACAAAATAAGGTTGAAACTTCTTCCTATTTTAGAAGAGTTTAACCCCAATATAGTTAATGTGCTCTTTACCTTGGCAAAAGCTACCTCTTTAGATTACGAGTTTATTTATTCCTTTACTAAAGAACAGTTTGCTCATCTAAAAAAACAGAGAGGGAAAGGATATATAAGGCTAAATATAGATGAGATAAAAAAACTTCCTGAGTCTATAATAGTTAATCTCTTGCGATTAGCGGTAGAGGAAGTTAAAGGAGATACTAGGAGATTAACATTCAGGCATTTTGAGCAAGCTCTAGAGTTAATTCACAGGAAGGATTCCTATGGGAGTTTGGATTTACCACTCTTGGAGGTGAAAAAAGAGGATAGATGGCTTACAATCAAGTCCTTGCTTTTTTGAAAGTATAAATTATAATGAATAGGTATGAATAACCGAAGCGGTAAAGATAAGAGACCTTCTTCTGAATTCAAATTTATGAAGGGGATAATTCTCTGGCTCCTTTTATTTTTAGGATTAATGTGGCTTTTTAGTTCCCTCCTTCCAAACTTTATGGGAACGGTAGAAAAGTTGAACTATAACGAGTTCTATTATCTTTTAGAGAATAATTTAAAAGAATCTAATATAGAATGGGTTAAGAAGACCGATAACTTGATTCAAGGACAATTTACCTCACGGAGGGGAGGGAAGAGATTCTATGTTTATGTTCCTCAGGAAGACAAAGAGCTTATTAAGTTGCTTAAGAGGAATGTTAAAAAATTTGAGATAGAACCTCCCAAGACTATTTGGGCGAATCTTTTTTACTCTTTAGGACCGATGATTTTGATTATTCTGTTCCTTTGGTACTTTGCCTACCGAGGTTCTCAAATAGGCTCTCGAGTATGGTCATTTGGGAGAGCAAGGACTCATATGATTGAAAAGGGAAAGACGCCTAAAGTTACTTTCCGGGATGTGGCAGGAATAGACGAAGCTAAAGAAGAGTTAGGAGAGGTAATTGAGTTTTTAAAAGACCCTAAGAGATTTCAAAGACTAGGAGGGAGGATTCCTAAAGGAGTTATCCTAGTAGGTCCTCCGGGCTGTGGGAAGACTTTATTAGCTAAGGCTGTAGCGGGAGAAGCAGATGTACCTTTTTTTAGTATAAGTGGCTCTGATTTTGTTGAACTCTTTGTAGGGGTAGGAGCAAGTAGGGTACGTGATCTTTTCGACCAGGCCAAAAAAGCAGCTAAATTAGGAGGAAGAGGAGCAATTATTTTTATTGACGAAATAGATGCTGTAGGGAGGCAGCGCTTTGCAGGAATTGGAGGAGGGCATGATGAAAGAGAGCAAACATTAAATCAGTTACTAGTTGAGATGGATGGATTTCAGACCGAAGAGGGAATTATCGTGTTAGCAGCTACCAACCGTCCCGATGTTTTAGATCCTGCTTTACTTAGACCAGGAAGATTTGATAGGCACATTGTTATTGATGCTCCAGATATAAAAGGAAGAGAAGAGATATTGAGAGTGCATACCCGAAAGATAAAATTAGCCAGCGATGTAGATCTAAATGTGCTTGCTAAACAAACTCCAGGATTCTCTGGTGCAGATTTAGAGAACCTTTGTAATGAAGCAGCCCTTTTAGCAGCAAGGAAGGGGAAAGAGGCAGTGGAAATGGAGGAGCTGCAGGAAGCAATAGAAAGAGTGGTAGCTGGTCCTCAAAGAAAGAGTAAGGTAATTTCTAAAAAAGAGAAAGAGATCATTGCCTATCATGAGGCAGGACATGCTCTCCTTTCCTTATACCTTCCTGGGGTAGATCCTCTTCATAAGGTTTCCATTGTGCCTAGGGGGGTGAGTGCTTTAGGGTATACTATGCAGTTACCTTCTCAAGACAGGTACATTTTGACAAAGTCAGAACTTCTGGACAGAATATGTGTTTTGTTAGGGGGAAGGGCTTCTGAGGAGTTAATTTTAAAAGATATTACTAGTGGTGCACAGAATGATTTAGAGATGGCTACAAAGCTTGCTCGGAGGATGGTTACGGAGCTGGGGATGAGTTCCAAACTGGGCCATCTTACCTTAGGGAAAAAAGAAGGATCGGTATTCTTAGGTAGAGATCTCATAGAGCGGAAAGATTACTCTGATGAGACAGCAAGATTAATAGACCAGGAGGTCAAGAAAATCGTTGATGAGGCCTACGATAAGGCCAAGAGAATAATAGGAGAACATTTAGACAAACTTAAGCTTTTAGCAACTAAACTCTTAGAAAAAGAGGTATTAGATTCTCAGGAAGTAAAGGAAATTGTAGGATTTGAGAATGCCTAATTTTAGATGAGAGTAATTCCTATAGATGTAAAGAACTTAACTCATGCTTATAAGATTATGGATTCCTTAGGTGTAGACAGAGAAGGTATAAAGATAATGGCTCCTAAAGGCATCTTTAGAGTTTTTAAGATCGAAGGGATAGATTCAGTAGGTGCCAATATAGTAAAGCAACATCTCCTTTCCTTAGGGGCTGAAGCAAGTTTGCCTCGAGGAGCGTTAACTAAGAAGATTTCTACAGAGATGATTATCTTTGCCACTCTTTCTCAGCTTAAAAGAGTCATTCCTAAACTAAAAAGACAAGGATTTGGTCTAAAAGAATTAGGAGAAAAATTAGCTACTCTTGTTAAGGAGAAGAAAAATCACTTATTGGTAGCTAGAGATAAAAAAGTGCTCATTAAAAAACCTATAGTTTGTGGAATTATAAATCTTACTCCTGATTCTTTCAGTGGAGATGGGATTTTTAAAGAATCTTTATACTCTTCCACTAAAACTAAGTATATAGTCTTAAAAAAGGTAGAGGCAATGGTAAAAAATGGAGCAAAAATGATTGATGTGGGAGGAGAATCTAGCCGTCCCTTCTCCCAAAGAATAAGTCCAGAGGAGGAGGTAAAGAGAGTAATTCCTTACTTTAAAGAGATAAGAAAGCGATTTCCTTCAATTTTACTTTCTATTGATACTTACAAGTATAGAGTTGCTAAGGAAGCAGTTAACGAAGGTGCAGATATCATAAATGATATTACTGCTTTAAGAGATTCTCCTCAGATTCTCTCTTTGGTTAAAAAGTATAGATTAGGATGCATTTTAATGCATATGAAGGGTACACCTCAAACTATGCAGATTAGACCTTTCTATAAAGATGTAGTTAGAGAGATTATAAGTTTTCTAGAAGAACGAGTAGATTTCTGTTTGGAGAAAGGAGTAGAGAAGACTCAACTCCTGATAGACCCCGGGATAGGATTTGGTAAACGTCTCCAGGACAATATCGAGATTCTTGCTCGGTTAAGAGAATTTAAAACTTTAGGGTTACCTATTTTCTTAGGAGTTTTCCGAAAGTCCTTTATTGGTCAGATTCTGAATCTTCCTGTAGAAGAAAGGTTAATCGGTAGTGTAGCAGCAGTAATCTGGGCTATTCTTAAAGGAGCCAATATTTTAAGAGTTCATGATGTAAAAGAAACCTATCAGGCTCTCAAAATTATTGAGAGGTTGGCAAGAAACTAATGGAATTACTAGCTAAGTTATTAAATTGGAAAGCAATAATAGAGGTTTTAATTTTATGGTTTGTTATCTACCGAATATTCTTATTCCTAAAAGGAACAAAGGCAGTTTATCTTCTAAGAGGTATAGTTATCTTAGTCATTTCTTTCTTTATATTTCAAAGGTTAGGGTTTCATGTGCTAAGCTGGTTATTAACTAAATTTTTTGCTTTCTTTTTACTCTTAGTAGTAATTATTTTTCAGCCTGAGTTGAGAGAGGGGCTTATCCGTTTAGGGAAGAGACATTTTTTTCCTTTGGAATTAGGGAAGGAGGAAATCGAGAAAGCAATTAAGGAGATTGTTACTGCAGTAGGGAATATGGCAAAAAGAAAAATAGGAGCACTTATAGCTATCAAAAGAGAAATAGGACTTAGAAATATAGTGGAGACAGGAGTAATTCTAAATGCTCAGATAAGTAGTGAGCTTTTAGAGAATATATTTTATCCCTTAGCACCTCTTCATGATGGAGGAGTAGTGATAGATGGAAATTTAATAGTGAGTGCTGCCTGTCTTTTTCCTATTTCTGATAATCCTAATCTGGAGAAAACCTTAGGGATGCGTCATAGAGCAGCTGTAGGACTTTCTGAACATTCCGATGCTGTTGTGGTAACAGTTTCTGAAGAAAGTGGGGCGATATCCTTAGCTATAAATGGTCAGCTCACCAGAAATCTTTCTGGAGAGGAGTTGTTTACTATTCTTAAGGGGCAGTTGAGGAAAGAAAAATGAAAGTAAAGATAAAATTAAATTTTAGGACTTTCCTGATTCATAATTTCTGGTTAAAGATAATCTCTTTCATCATAGCTGTCATTACTTGGCTTTATGTTAATGGAGAAATTATGCGAGGAATAAGAATATGAAGTTAGGAGTTAACATAGATCATATTGCTACCTTAAGAGAAGCAAGAAAAACTATTTATCCTGATCCAGTTGTAGGAGCGTTATTAGCAGAGCATGCAGGATGTGATTCTATAGTAGCTCACTTAAGAGAGGATAGGCGTCACATAAAAGAAAGAGACATTATCCTCATTCGCAGAGCAGTTGGTATACCATTTAATCTGGAAATGTCTACTAATAAAGAGATTGTTGCTTTCGCCTGTAATCTAAAACCACATAAAGCTACTCTTGTTCCGGAAAGAAGGAAAGAGCTAACTACCGAAGGAGGCTTGGATTTAATTACTTACTATAGTAAAGTTAAGAAAGTAGTGGATAAGTTAAAAAGAGAAGGTATCGAAGTAAGTATTTTTATCGACCCTTCAAAATCACAGATAGATAGAGCAAAACGTTTAGGAGTGGAAGTTATAGAGTTTAATACAGGAAGGTACTCCGAGAGTAAAAGTAAGAAAGAAAGAAAAAGTCGTCTTACTAAAGTTAAGGAAGCCGCTAAGTATGCTAAAAGAGAAGGTTTCTTCGTTGCTGGAGGCCACGGCTTAAATTATGAGAATGTAGGAGAGATAGCTAGGATAAGAGAAATTGAGGAGTTAAATATTGGTCATGCCATAATCTCACGAGGGATATTTGTAGGATTGGTATCTGCGGTAGAAGAGATGATTAAGGTTATTAGAAGGAATAGGCGATTAAAAACTTAAAGAAATGGTAATAGGGGTAGGAATAGATATAGTAAAGATAGAGAAGTTAAAACAGGCAGTACAAAAATGGGGGCCTCTTTTCTTGAGCAGGATTTTTAACTCTCAGGAGTTGGAGAATATTCAGGAAGGTAAGATTTACTATCAGCGTTTAGCAGCAAGGTTTGCAGCTAAGGAGGCGATAATAAAGGCACTCTCTAAAAATTACCCTTTAGTTCTGAAAGACATTCTTATCCTCAATAGAAAGAATGGAGCTCCTTACTGTGAGGTAAAGAAAAAAATTGATTTAGATATTTTTCTCTCTATAGCTCACATAGAGGACTATGCGGTTGCCTGTGCAGTTGCTCAGAAGAAAATCTGATAGCCATAAAGGGGACTATGGGCATTTGCTTATCATAGGAGGATCTCCTGGACTTACAGGAGCGGTGTGTTTGGCAGCACAGGCCGCTTTAAGGATTGGTGCAGGATTAGTCACAGTAGGTATTCCTGAGTCATTAAATCTAATCTTTGAGATTAAGCTAACTGAAGTGATGAGTTTACCTCTTCCCGAGACATCCTCCCATGCTATCTCTTTTAAGTCCTTTAATAAGATAAAAGAGTTTACTACCAGGATTGATGCTTTGGTTATTGGAGTAGGGGCTGCTCAAGCCCCCTCCACTAAGAGACTGATTCTTAAGGTAATTGAGGAGATAGATAAGCCTAAGGTAGTTGATGCCGATGGGATAAATGCTTTAGCCGGTGATTTAAAAGTCTTAGAGAAAAGGCTAAATGATCTAGTTCTTACTCCGCATCTAGGAGAATTTTCTCGTTTAATTAAGAGAGATATTGATTTTATAAGAAGTAATAGAAAACACCTTGCTAAGGAATTTGCTCTTCGGTATAATTTAATCCTTGTGTTAAAAGGGAGTAGAACCTTAGTTACCGATGGACATAGGCTCTTTGAGAATACTACGGGAAACCCAGGGATGGCTACTGCTGGAATGGGTGATGTACTTACAGGAATAATTGGAGGGTTGGTAGTTCAGGGGTTAAATCTTTTTGAAGCAGCCAAGATAGGAGTTTACCTTCATGGTTTAGCAGGAGACTATGCTGCTAAAGAGAAAACACAGCTTTCCTTGATTGCTTCCTATGTGATTGAGTATCTGCCTAGGGCAATAAAGGAGAGTAGCTAAAATATCTCTGCCCAGGTAGCTCAACGGTAGAGCAGGGGTTTTGTAAACCTCAGGTTGGAGGTTCGAATCCTCTCCTGGGCTTAAAAGTTAATTACAGATTACAGATTACAAATTACAAATTACAAATTACAGATTACAGATTAATCTGAAATTTGTAATTGGTCAATTTGTAATTAATTTTTTGGGCAGGTTCCCGAGTGGACAAAGGGGGCAGACTGTAAATCTGCTGCGCTTGCGCTTCGGAGGTTCGAATCCTCCCCTGCCCAATACATCATAGGGGTTCTCCCCCTCTTGACGCCACACCTCAAAGTGGATTTGAAGAGGAAAAATTTCGGTGTGGCTGTCACCCCGAAGTAGTTATCGGGGAAGTAAATTTTTTCTTCTTTGAAGTTATTTCAGAGTATCAATGAGATAAAAGTATAAATATTGAAGAAAGATAGGGATATGAAATTTATAAGAATAGCAACGGTGAGTAAAGTCGCTCAATTAGCGATAGTAAAATCACTTCTTGAGAGTGCAAAAATTCCTTATTATGTAACTAACGAATATTTTAGTACCCTTTATGGAGGAGCAGATGGATTAACAAAGATGGATGTACTTGTAAATGAAGAAGATTTAGAAGAGGCCAGAAATATATTAAAGGATTTTTTATGAATAAAACTCGAGGCGGAAGTTCGATATCCGATTTTGTTTGCGGGCGTAGTTCAGTGGTAGAACGCAAGCTTCCCAAGCTTGTCATGGCGGTTCGATTCCGCTCGCCCGCTTTGTTAAGCTTATTATTCAATGCTTAAGATGAATTATTCAATGTATAGCTCTTTATTAATATCTAAAGGTATGCGGGTAAAACTAAACAGAGAATTCTTTTTAAGAATAGTTTTATCCGCTCGCCCGCTTTGTTAAGCTTATTATTCAATGCTTAAGATGAATTATTCAATGTATAGCTCTTTATTAATATCTAAAGGCATGCGGGTAAAACTAAACAGAGAATTCTTTTTAAGAATAGTTTTATCCGCTAACCCGTTTTTACTTAAAAATCAGTAGTTAGAAAGTATAAGGGTTAGAAATTGAAAGAGGTTATCTCTATAATTGGTGCAGGGAGTTGGGGAACTACTTTAGGAGTGATTTTAGCGAAGAAAGGATTGAGGGTTTCTCTCCATAGTGTTTTTAACAAAGAGAATCTTGTAATGCAAAAGAGAAGGAAGAATCCTTTCTTCCTGAAAGGTATAGCATTTCCTCCTAATCTTTCAGTAGTTACCTCCTTAAGAGAGGTCTTAGAGAATAAATTTATAGTGATTGCAATTCCGGTAAAATTTATAAGAAAGATTTTAAGAAAGATAAAGAAGAGAAGTATTTCTTTTAAGGGAAAGTTCTTCATTAGTGTGGCAAAAGGAATAGAAATTGGGAGTTTGAAAACCCCCTCCCAGATAATTAAGGAAGAGTTAGGTAAAGTTAAGGTTAGTGTATTAAGTGGACCGACTATTGCTAAGGAGGTAATAAAAGGAGTACCTACTACTTGCATTATTGCCTCTGAGGATAGAAGGGCAGCTAAGATTCTTCAGGGTATCTTTACTACCCCTTACTTTCGGGTTTACACTCATAGCGATGTGGTAGGAGTAGAATTAGGAGGGGCTCTAAAGAATATAATAGCTATTGCCTGTGGGATTGCTGATGGTTTAGGCTTTGGTACTAATACCAAGGCAGCTTTGGTTACACGAGGTTTAGTAGAGATAATCAGATTAGGGAAAAAACTAGGAACTTCTCCTTCTACTTTTATGGGAATAGGTGGATTAGGGGATTTAGTTACCACATGTTTTTCTTCTTACTCTCGGAATAGATTTGTGGGAGAACAAATAGGGAAAGGGAAAAGTTTGAGAGAGATTTTAAGTAAAATGAAGATGATAGCTGAGGGAGTAGAGACAGTAAAGTCAGCTTACCAGTTAAGTAAGAAAGCGGGAGTGGAGATGCCTATTACCAGAGAAGTTTTTTATGTTCTTTATAGAAATAAATCCCCTCTAAAGGCGGTAAAAGATTTAATGGAGAGGCCATTAAAGTCAGAGAAGATTAATTAAGTTCTAGAAAGGAAGTACAATGAATTGGGATGGAAGAGAGAGGAGAAGAGCTATAAGAGTAAAATTTCCCTACACGATTATTATTAATACCTCAGGAGGAGATGTTATCTTTACTTATACTGAGGATATCGGTGCTAATGGAGTGAGAGTAGTTACTAGACAGCGGTTAGATGTGAATTCTCCTTTGGAACTGAAGGTGTATGTTAAAGAACACCCTCTCCTCTGTAAAGGAAGAGTAGCTTGGGTAAAGGAAAGAGAGAGCCGTTACTTAGAGGGAACTGTTCTTTTCGATACTGGTATAGAGTTTTCTCAAATTGGTGAGGAAGATAGAGATTTGATTAAAAGTTGTGCTGAAGCACTTGCTAAGAAGAGCCAAAATACCCAATAAATTTTTCTTCCCAAGCAAACTTCCTTAATAAAAAGTATAGTAACTTTTGCGCCTGTAGCTCAATAGGAGGAGAGCATCTGGCTTCGGACCAGAGGGTTGGGTGTTCGAATCACCCCAGGCGCAAAACTTCATCTAAACGCATAAATAAAATCCATATAATCCTTTAAACTTTTATTTTTACCCCCAACCACAGAAAACCACCCCGCCCCTTTCCTTGAAAGGGCGAGGTTCGGGGTTTACTAATTTCTCGGGAGGTGGCGTAGGCGGGAAGAGCGCACTTGAATGGGGTTGCCTCTCAAAACAAATCTAAAAAATCTCGCTAATTAAAGAAAATCAAGAAAAATCAATAACTTTCAGCGATTTTTATTCTTTATCAATTTTAATGAATTTTAACCAATTTTAACCTAAATTGGACACTTTTTGGACACCTAAAAAACTCTTGCATATAAATATAAAATAGATAAAATATGGTATACTATAAAAGGAGGGAAAAAGATGGTTTTAGAAAGAACAAAACTTTTTGAGAAATATCAAAATAAATGGGTAGCTTTAACTCCTGAAGATAAAGTTATAAGTGATGGGAATACCTTAGCTGAAGTATTAAAAAAAGCAGTTAAGAAAGGATATAAAGAACCGGTAGTTATTAAAATCCCTGATTTGAAATATGATTATCTTCTCTGATAATGACCTGCCGCTACCCTTATACACGAGTTTCCAGTATTCATCTTCCTCAAATTATTCCTGAGATTACCAAGTTTGCTTTCCATCCTCTGATTGTTGTAGGAATTCTTAATAATTCTAATCTTATAAGAACAAAGGCTTACATTGATACTGGCTCTCAATGGTGTCTTTTTAATAATGAGTTTGCTCCAATTTTAGGAATAAAGGATTATAAAGCTACAAAAAATAAAATTGAAATTTCAGGGATAGGGGGTAGGAAACCAGAAAATATAGCTTATTTTTATGATTTGACTTTAGTAATCTTCAAAGACTTAAAAAATCTTAAATTAAAAAATACATGGAAGATAGAAACCAAAGTTGGCTTTTTAGAGAGAGCTATTGGATTTTCGGGAATATTAGGAGTTTATGGGTTTCTTGACCATTTTTCTTTCAAATGTAACATCCCCGAAGGTTATTTTGAGTTAGAGTCTCTTTTTGAATCTGTCTGATTAAAATTTACTATCTTCCTGATCTAATTTAATTCAATATTTATTTTTACTAGCTCAATTATTTAAAATCCAGCAATTTTGAAAGGGAAATATTGAAGGCTTTAGCAAGCTTTTCTAAGGGAGAGAGTTAATCTTCTAAGGCTTTTATGATGTTTAAAATCTTTTGGAGAGTTTTAGAGTCTTTTCCAACTAAGAAACCAATTATTTCCTCTTTAATTTTATCAGTTTTGCCACTTGAAAATAAAAATAAATCTTTAATTTCAATATCTAAAGCCCTAGCAATTTTCTCTATAGTGTCTAAGGTAGGAGCTTGTTCTCCTCGTTCAATTACTCCAATATAGGTGGGATGTAAATTTGCCTTCTCCGCTAATCTTTCTTGAGAAAGATGCTTCCTTTTTCTCAAAATTCTAACTTTCTCTCCAAATAATTTCCTTAAATTTGACTTTTCCATTTTCAATAATTTTAGGCTGTATTTTATTAATTTACCAGAGACGATAACCATTATTTTTCTTGACAATAGTGGCTATTGCCACTATAATTTTAAAAAAATATGTTTATAAACTATAAAAATAGATTTAAAGAAAGGAGGTGAGGAGATAAAAATAGACTTGGGTTTAATATGAAATTCGCAAATTTAAGTTAAAGATGGGAGGTGAAAAATGAAAAAGTTATATCTGGTGAGATTAGCAATTTTATATTTTTTTATTTATTCTATAGCCATTGCAGCACCTGTTGGTAATCCTGCTAAGCCAATTCTTGAAAAAGGCGACACGCCTTTTAAGGTCGGTGCCGAGCTGGATTTTGTTACTGAAAGAGATTTAGATGTTTCCGAAGAAGATGTGACTATAGAAGAATTGAACTGGTATGGAGGAAAGATATCCTATGTTCTTGCAGATAAAGTGGAGCCATATGTTTTTTTAGGTGCTGCTGGAGGTGAATTTACTGAGAAGTATACAGGTGTAGATTTAACGTATGAAACAGAGAATGATTTTGCATGGGGAGTAGGCGCCACTGTCTTCCTTTATGAGTTTGAGAACGGCTTGAGACTCGGCTTGGATAGCAAATATCGCCGAGTAGAACCAGATATTGATAAAATTATACTTAACGGCGTAAGCTATTCACCTGGGGATGTAGGCATTTCTGATTTTAGTGCTGAATATAGCGAATGGCAAATAGCTTTTGGAGTATCTAAAGAATTTGGACAATTCGTTCCTTATGGTGGGATTAAATATACTGATGTTGAAGCATCAATGCAAGCTACAATTTCAGGGACAACTTATAAAACTGATGATGTAAATAGCGATGATGTAATCGGAATCTTTGTTGGTTGCGATTTTCTTCCTATTGAGAATTTTTCTATTAATGTAGAAGGTAGATTTATCGACGAAACTGCTTTCTCTGTTGCCTTGAATTATAGATTCTAAATTAACTCTTATATATTATTTATTCTCTGAGACGTGTTGCAGTGAATATATGTAGGGCGTAATAGTATCTTTCTATAAATACAAAATCGTTAGTCTAATTTTTTAAATTGCTACAAATTTACTCGCTCACCTAATTAGTAGAGAGTAAAATCATTTGTACACCAACTATTTGCATATCCATTAGATGCGTTTTGGGCGTAATTTTAGAGTATCAATTCTTGATTTTAAAATAAGGAATCTATCTTTTATTTTTTAAGCTTTTAAAAGAACTTCTCTCACTATAAGAACTACTATCTATCTTTTCATATAATACGCGGATTTCAGTCAAAACCCTTTACATTTCTAAGGAAACAAGTATAATAAATTTTAAGAAAGTATTGTAAGGCTCTATGAAACTTGGGACATCAGAAGGTACAGATTTCCATAGATAAATCAAGGTGATTCTTTCTCCTATGATGTAATGCTACAAGCTAAAACCTAAGCAGAAGAAAACGCCTTGCTGTTATTCCTGTAGCAGAAACGAAGAAGAAAAAAAATCCTTGCGTGTTATACTATAGGGTTGGCAGTGAACCGAGTTTAGCTTCTCTGAATAGCTTTGAGGTGAATGCAAGATGGGGGTAGAGCCTCTATGATTTCCCTTCAGGGTGTCAAGGAAGCAATTTTTCTTCTGTGAAATTCTTATGAGCGTAGTGTCAAGGGGAAGGATCCCCCTTGATGTATTCGGGAGGTGGCGCAGTCTGGATTAGCGCACTTGAATGGGGTTCAAGGGGTCGCGGGTTCAAATCCCGCCCTCCCGAGGTTATTTGATAATGTAAAAACTTAGCGATAGAAGCAAAATCTCAACTGTTTATCTGGAGGGCCTAATACATTTTTGGAAGCAATAAGCCCTTTGGGCTAGTCCTGATTTTATCAGGATATTGCTTTCAAATCCCGCCCTCCCGATTTTTTGTTTTGTAGAGAGGATAATAAATTTCTAAGGAGGAAAAATGGATGGAAACTACAGAGGACCAGAGAGGAGAAAATATCCGAGAATTCCTGCTACTTTTGTGTTGAATTACCGAATAAAAGAGATTCCTGATGATTACGATCTAACCCAAAGTAAAAATGTGAGTCAGGGAGGAATACTTATCACTACCAATCAGTACTTTGAAAAGAGTGTTTATTTGGAGATAACTATAAGGTTTCCTTTTCTTCCAGGAAAAGTTAAACTTACTGGGGAGGTAGTAAGTTGCAGAGAAAAAGTGAAAGGTCTAATTTATGATACTAGGATAAAATTTGTTAATTTGGATTCCTCTCTCTCAGAGAGAATCGGAGAGTATATCCAGAGACTTTTAAAGAGATGATAAAGAGGATTGGTATTTTGGGATTAGGTGTTGTAGGTGAAGCAGTAATAAAGACTCTTGCTCGATATAAGTATTTAATTAAGAAAAGAACCTCTCTTAAAATAGAGGTAAGGAAGGTATGTGATATAAGGGAAGAAAAAAGAAAGTTTGCATCTCGATGGAATGTCCCTTTTACTAAAGATCCTTATGAGGTTATTGAAGATCCCACAATTGATATCCTTGTAGAACTAATTGGAGGTATAGAGCCTGCTAAAGAGTATCTACTTTCGGCTCTTAAACAGGGGAAAGATATTGTTACTGCTAACAAAGCTTTATTAGCTCAATGTGGGAAGGAGATATTTTCTACTGCGGTAAAGTTCAAAAGAAGTATAGGTTTTGAGGCTTCTGTTTGTGGAGCTATTCCTATAATAAAAAGTATATCTGAAGGATTAGTAAGCTGTCAGATTAATAAGCTCTATGGTATTCTTAATGGAACTACTAATTACATTCTTTACAAGATGCATAAAGATAAGGTCAAATTTAAAGATGCTTTAAAGGAAGCTCAAAAGAAAGGTTTTGCTGAGCATCTTCCTCATTTAGATTTAGAAGGGATAGATACTCTTCATAAATTGAGTATTCTCACCTATCTCTCTTTTGGAAGATGGCCTCAAATTAAAAACATTTATGTAGAAGGCATCTCCCAGATTACCTCTTTAGATATTGTATATGCTGAGGAGCTTTCTTATCGAATAAAGCTTTTAGCTATTGCTAAGAAAGAGAATAAAAAACTTTCTTTAAGAGTTCATCCTACGTTAGTGAGAAGAGATCATCCTCTATCTGAGGTAAATTACGCTTTCAATGCTGTATGGTTAGATACTTATCCTGCAGGTCAACTTCTCTTCTTCGGAGAAGGGGCAGGAGGAGTACCTACTTCTAGTGCGGTAGTAGCTGACATTGTAGAAGTTTCTTTGGGAAGAGGTTTGCCACAGATAAAGAAGGAGGATGTACAGTTTGGAGACATAAATAATCTAAGAACTCGCTACTATATAAGGTTTATGGCTTGTGATAAACCTGGAGTTTTAGCCAATATCTCTAAAATTTTAGCTTCTTTTAAGATAAGCATAGCTTCAGTTACTCAGAAAGAAAGGAGCCGAGGTCAGTTTGTCCCCATTATCATGCTGACTCATGAGGCTAGGGAAATAGATTTAAAGCGAGCTCTTAGAAAGATAGATAAGCTAGAGATAATTAACCCCCCTTCTCAGCTTATAAGAATTGAAGATTTATGAGATTAGAAAACTATCGAGGAGTTATCCTTCGTTATAGAAAGTACTTACCTGTCACTTCCAAGACGCCAGTAATTACTCTCCTGGAAGGTAACACTCCTTTAATTTTAGCGGAAAAGATTTCTTATGCTTTGGGGAGAAATTTTAAAGTTTATCTTAAGTATGAAGGAGCTAATCCTACTGGTTCTTTCAAAGATAGAGGGATGACAGTTGCCGTATCTAAGGCAAAGGAGGAAGGCTGTAGAGCAGTTATATGTGCTTCCACAGGGAATACTTCAGCTTCAGCAGCTGCTTATAGCGCTAGAGCTAATTTAAAGTGTATTGTAGTTATACCTAACGGGGCAATAGCCTTAGGAAAGTTAGCACAGGCTCTCATTCATAAGGCAGTAGTAGTCGCTATAAGAGGTAATTTTGATCAGGCTCTTTCTTTAGTGAGGGAGATCTCTTCTAATTATCCTGTGAGACTGGTGAATTCTCTGAATCCTCATCGTATTGAGGGACAGAAGACTGCTTCATATGAAGTCTGTGATGTTTTAGGCAACGCACCTCATTTTCATATTCTTCCTGTAGGCAATGCTGGGAACATCACTGCTTACTGGAAAGGGTATAAGGAGTACTACGCTTACAGAAAAATTACCTATCTTCCTCGGATGTTGGGATTTCAAGCAAAAGGTGCTGCTCCTATTGTGAGGGGATTTCCTGTAAGAAGACCTAAGACGGTGGCTACGGCAATAAGGATTGGGAATCCCGCTAGTTGGAAAAAAGCAGTGGAAGCAAAAGTAGAATCAAAGGGTTTGATTGACATGGTTTCTGATAGGGAGATAATTTCTGCCTATCGATTTTTAGCTAAGGAGGAAGGGATATTTGTAGAGCCAGCTTCGGCCGCTTCTGTAGCAGGATTATTTAAATTACAAAAGTCAGGTTACTTTGATACGTATAAGACCCAAAAAGTTATTATAGTTTGCACCCTTACCGGAAGCGGATTAAAAGATCCTCAAATTGCGGTAAAAAAAGTGCGCCCTCCCAAAATAGTAGAACCTGCAGTTAAAGCAGTGCTCAAAGAAGCAAAGATATAATTTCTATGAAAAACTTATATCAAGAAATTTGTTTTTCTCTGAGAGAAATTGTAAATAGGAGGTTTGGAGAAATTTCTATTTTACCTCCTTGGGGAGAAGTGCCTACTCAAGCTTCTTTCGGCGACTTTTCTACTATGATAGCTCTAAAGATAGGTTCCTTCCTTAAAAGAGATCCTTTTTCGATTGCTTGTATTCTCAAAGAGGAATTAGAGAAGAAATTGAAAGGTATAGAAAAAATAGAGATAGTAAAGCCAGGATTCATTAACTTATTTTTTGCTCGCAGAACTCTCTTAGATTCTCTAAAGGTTATTTTGAAAAAAAAGGAGAATTATTTTTCTTTTAAAGAGAAGAGAAGAGTCCTTATAGAGTTTGTAAGTGCAAATCCTACCGGCCCTTTATCTATTGCCCATGGAAGGCAGGCAGTAGTAGGAGATGTTATTGCTAATGTTTTAGAATTTTTTGGTAACAGAGTAGTTAGGGAATACTATGTGAACGATGTAGGTAGACAGATAGACTTACTTATTGTCTCAGTAAAAGAGAGGATGAAGGAGATAGAGGGTAAGACTTTCTCTCTCCCCCAGGATGGTTACTGGGGCGATTATGTAAAAGATATTGCTAGAAATGCTATTAAGAAGCGGCCTCAGAACTTAAAGAGATTTGTACTTTCCTATATTTTGGGTGAGATAAAAAAAGATCTTAAAAAATTAGGAATAAAATTTGAGAGGTGGGTGAGTCAGAAAGAATTAATAAGTAAAGGGAAAGTGGAGAAAGTTATTGCCCTCTTGGAGAGAAAAGGTCTGGTATATACTAAGGATGGAGCATTATGGTTTTCCTCTGCTAAATTTGGCGACGATAAAGATAGAGTTTTAAAGAAAAGAGACGGAGAACTTACCTATTTTGCCTCTGATATCGCTTATCATAAAGATAAAGCGGAAAGAGGTTTTGATAAATTAATAAATCTGTGGGGACCAGACCATCATGGTTATATTAAGCGAGTGAAGGTCTCTTTAGAAGCTTTAGGTTTTAAGAAAGATATTTTAGATATTCTCATTATTCAGTTAGTAAAAATAAAAACAAGAGAGAGGATGTCTAGACGCAGAGGTACAGCGATTTCTCTCTCAGAGTTAGTAGAAGATGTAGGAAAAGATGCTGCCCGATTTTACTATATCAGTCGCAAGAATTCTTCTCATTTGGAGTTTGATATAGATAAGGCCAAAGAAGCTTCATTTGATAATCCCCTCTACTATATTCAGTATGCTCATGCTCGCATATGTAGCATATTCAGAAAGAAAGGAAAGAGGAAGGTTGAATCTCGGTGGATAGATTTCTTAAATGATGGGAAGGAGTTGCTTATTATCAGGAAGATTCTTCAACTATCTTATTGTTTAGAGAGAGTTTACTATACTTTTGAACCAGTGTTTTTAATTGAGTACTTAAAAGATATCGCTACCCATTTCCATAAGTTTTATGAAGAGAGGAAAGTTTTAGGGGAGAACGAAGAAGTAACAAGGGCAAGGTTGGCTCTCTTAGAAGGAGTGAGGATTGTTTTAAGTTGTGGGCTTAAACTTTTAGGTATAGAACCAGCAAAGAGGATGTAGGTGGAAAAGAATTGGATAGTAAGAAATTTCTCTCCTCAAGCTTTTGTACTAAGTAAGAAGTACAATATCAATCCTGTTTTAGCTCAACTTCTTATCAACCGAGATATAAGGGAGGAGGAGTTTTTTTCTTTCTTAGAGCCTCGAGTAGATAATTTATTTTCTCCTTTTCTTCTTCCTGATATAGATAAGGCTTTGGAGCGGATAAGGAAAGCTATAGAGAGAGGAGAGCGAGTATGTCTCTTGGGAGATTACGATGTCGATGGTGTCACTTCTTTAGTTATCTTTTATGAGTATATAAAAAACTTCCCCTTGCAGATTTCCTTTTATATTCCTCATCGTATTCATGAAGGATACGGCTTAACCAAAAATGTATTGGAGAAAGTAAAAGGAGATGGAGTTACTCTTTTGATTTGCTTTGACTGCGGGACTAACTCTTACCAGGAGGCACGGTTAGCTAAATCTTTAGGGATAGATGTTATTGTAGTCGATCATCACACTCCTAAGGAAGGACTAAATAATGATTTCTATGCCTTCCTAAACCCTAAAAGAGAAGGGTCAAGTTACCCTTTTAAAGAATTAACTAGTGCAGGACTAGCTTTCAAAGTAGTTTGGGCTCTTAGAAGGAATTTCCCTTTTGATCTTTTAGACTTGGTAGCTTTAGCTACCGTATGTGACGTTGTTCCTCTCAAAGGAGAAAATAGAATATTTCTTTCCGAAGGGATCAAGTGGTTAAGAAGCAACTATCGTCCAGCAATTTCTGCTCTCTGTGAGTCAGCGAAGATAACTCCTAAGAATATCGAGCCTTACCATATAGGATATATCTTAGGACCAAGGATTAATGCTTGTGGCAGAGTTGCCGATGCTAAGAAGATTCTAGATTTTTTTCTCTGTTATGACACCGAGCAGTTAAGAGACTCAGCCAAGATAATTGAAGATTACAATCGCCAACGAAAAGCTATAGAAAGCGAAGTTCTAAGAGACGCAGAGGAGATAGTGGAAAGAGACCTAAAAGAAGATTTTGCTTTGGTAGTTTATCGAGATGGTTGGCATCCAGGAGTTTTAGGTATAGTTGCTTCCAAGCTTGTAGAGAGATTTTGGCGTCCTACATTAGTTATAGGAGTTGAGAATAATAGAGGTAAGGGTTCTGGGCGGTCTATTCCCGGAATTCACATTATGGAGGTTCTGGAAGAATGTAGAGAGCTTCTTTCTACTTATGGAGGTCATAAAAAAGCTGCGGGGATAGAGATTTCAAAAGAGAATTTGGAGAAGTTTAAGTATAAGTTTAATGAGGCAGTAAAAAGAAGAGTAGGTAGTAAAAGATCTCTTCCTAACTTAGAAATAGATTTAGAATTACCATTTAAGTACATAAGTGTTAAATTGGCTCGAGAGCTAGAGAAGTTAAAACCTTTTGGTGAGGAGAATTCCTACCCCTTATTTTTAACTAGAAAAGTTCATGTTAAGAGCCCTCCTAAAAAGATAAATATTTCTTCTGGAAAACAGACAAAACTTTACAATTTTTGGATAACTGATGGCACCTATACTTATGAGGCAGTTTCATCTGAAGACAATCAATTTTTTGATCTTTTAAATTATGGTGCATCATTAGATATAGTTTACTCTTTAGAGAGGAATTCTTACTATGACAACGTTAGACTGGTAATTAGGGATATTAGAATTTCTTGATTTTCTTAGGGAGGTTAAAAAGACCCTTCTTTATACATTTAGTACAGACCAGAATCCTTCTTACCTTACCATCAATAATTACTTTCTTTCTTTGAAGGTTAGGGAAGAACCGGCGCTTAGTAATCCCTGTAGTCTTTTTACCAACGCCTCCCTTTTTCTTAGCTAGACCTCGGCGAGTAATAGAGTGCCCAGTGATAGATCCTTTTCCACATATTTCACAATACTTTGCCATAGCCGGTTAGTATACCCAGAGAAGTTATTTTTGTCAAGGATAATATAAGATAATTAGATTCAAAAATATTTTTTGACAGTTTTTTTTAACTCTTATATAATCTTGTAGGTAATCGAGTTATGGATTATCTTGCTAAGTTAGAGAAAATTAGAAAGATTATAGGTGATCCTTTCTTAGAAAGGAGCTTTCCTAAGCCCCACTCCATTGGAGAAATTCTAAAGACCTTCCGAGAAGGAGAAAGTGTAGCCTTGGCAGGCAGAATTCTAACTAAGAGGGAACATGGTAGGTCTACGTTTGCTCATATAATGGATATTACCGGTAAGATTCAAATTTATCTTCAAATAAATGTTCTTCAGGATAAATACAAGCTTTTTAAGGAGTTCGATGTAGGAGATATTTTGGGCATAATAGGAAAACTTTTTAAAACAAAGACTGGGGAGCCTACGGTTTTAGTAGAAGATTTAAAGTTCTTAGCTAAGTGTTTACGTGCATTGCCAGAGAAGTGGCATGGGCTAAAGGATGTAGAGATAAAATACAGACAACGGTATCTAGATTTAATCGCTTCTTCTAAGAGTAGAGAAGTTTTCTTAAGACGGAGTGAAATTATAAACTTCATTCGGAATTTTTTTAATAAGAAAGGGTATTTTGAGGTTGAAACACCTATTCTCCAGATTCTTCCTGGTGGAGCGCGAGGTAAGCCTTTTGTGACTCACTACAATGCTATCGATTGTGATGTTTATCTAAGGATTGCCCCTGAGCTCTACCTGAAGAGACTTCTGGTAGGAGGGTTGGATAAAGTCTATGAGATTAACAAAAACTTTAGGAATGAGGGGCTTTCTTCGCAGCACTCTCCAGAATTTACTATGTTAGAGGCTTACGCCACTTACCATGACTATCAGTATATGATGGAGATATGTGAAGAGCTAATTTCTGGATTAGTAAAATATCTTCATGGAGAAATGAGTGTGGAGTATCAAGGTCAGCTAATAGATTTTACTCCTCCTTGGGAGAGAATTTCTTTTGCCAAATTGTTTGAAGAAGAGTTAGGAGTACTTGCTTCTGATTCTCAAGAAGAAGTATTGGAGAAAGTAACTAAAAGATTAAATCTTTCTCTAAGTCAGCTAAGCCGTTCTCAGATTCTCAATATTACTGAGGAGTTAATTGAGAAACGTTTTCCTAAGAAAAGACCTGTGTTTGTGACTGATTTTTTTAAATGGATGTCTCCTTTAGCTAAGACAAAAAGAGATGACCCTAATATTGCAGAGAGGTTTGAGTTGTTTATAGGAGGGTTAGAGATAGCTAATAGTTACACTGAGTTAAACGATCCTATAGAACAGAAAGAAAGGTTTAAAGCTCAACTAGAGACAGAGGAAGAACTTCCCAAGAAGATAGATGAGGATTTCCTTCTTACTCTAGAATACGGGATGCCTCCTGCTGCTGGATTAGGTGTAGGTATAGATAGACTAATAATGCTCCTTTTAAACCAGCCTTCTATAAGAGACGTTATCCTTTTCCCCCTGCTTAAACCCTTATAGAGTTAATGAGAGTGGAACTGTTTTTAGCCCAGAGGTATCTCTTTAGAGGCAAAAGACGCCATCTTTCCTTAGTAAGTATAATGGCGGTTGCAGGAATAGCTTTAGGAGTAGCAACTTTAGTAATCGTAACTAGCGTAATGAATGGATTTGATTACGATTTGACTTCTCGGCTCTTGAGTTTTAACTATCATTTAGTTATAGAGAGTAAGGACAATTCCAAGCTCGATATAATTAGAGAGGAAATAAAAAAGGTTTCTCAAGTAAAAAGTGCTAGCTTGTTTTTGCATACCCAAATATTTGCTAAATTCGGCGATTATATTGTTCCTCTTTTAGTAAGAGGTATTGATTTTGAAGATAAGGAAGAAAGAACTACTTTTTATAAATTCGTAAAGAGAGAAATAGCTAAACAAGGTTTCTTTGTAGGTGAAGGTTTAAGCCAGAAAATTTTCCCTAGAGAAAGAATAGAATTTTACCCCTTAGAAAGAAAGCTGATTTTGAAAGAGAAAGAGATAAGGGGAATTTTTAAAGTAGGATTGTACGATTTGGATAACAATTACTTAGTATGTGACTTAGGAGAGGCAAAAAGTTTAAGCAAAAATTATCTCGTTTATGTCGGCGCAAAGATTAAAAACCCCTGGGTTGTAGATGAGGTAAAGAAAGAAATAGAGAAAAGGGTGAAAACACCTTTAATAATAAATACCTGGATAGGTTCCAATCGTGCTTTATTTTCTGCTCTTAAGCTTGAGAAGATTACAATGTTTGTTATCTTAAGTTTAATTATTGTGGTAGCTGCTTTTACTATTCTTTCCATTCTTATGGTGAAGGTGGCGGAGAAGGTAAAAGATATAGGGATTCTTAAGGCAATTGGATTTGATTCAAATAAGATTCTTGGGGCATTTATTTCTCAAGGAGTCATCTTAGGAATTTTAGGATTGTTAGGAGGGCTTAGTGTGGGGGGAGGGATATGTTTTCTCTTGAAAGAATATCACCTCATTAAGATCCCTGAAGAGATTTACTATATTAATTACCTTCCTGTATATATAGATTACCGAGATATACTAGCTATTTCTTTTATATGTGTGTTACTTTCTTTTATTGCTAGTCTGCTTCCTGCTTTTAAAGCTTCTAAGTTATCGATTTCTGAAGCGTTAAGATATGAGTAAGTTGATAGAAATAAAATCTCTCTCTAAAGTGTATCAAAGTGGGAAAGATAGGATTTTAGCTTTAGATAAAGTGAATTTGACGGTAGAGAAGAATACCTACTTATCTATAGTTGGGCCTTCAGGAGCAGGTAAGTCCACTCTCCTGCATATCCTGGGAGGATTAGAACCCCCTACCCAAGGAGAAGTATTTTTTGAGGGGATAAACATATACAGGATGAAGGAAAGACAGCTTTCTCTTTGGCGTAGAGAAAAGGTTGGTTTTGTTTTTCAATTTTACCATCTTATAGAAGAGCTGACCGTTGCTGAGAACTTGTTTCTTCCTCTCTTGCTTAATAAAAAAAGAGAGATAAAATTTGCTTTTAAAAGAATTCAGGATTTGTTACAATATTTGGAGATAGAAGAAAAAGTAAATGCCTTTCCTAGCGAACTTAGCGGAGGAGAGAAGCAAAGGGTAGCTATAGCAAGGGCTTTGGTGGCAGAGCCAGAGGTCCTTTTATGTGATGAGCCTACAGGAAATTTAGATTCATCTTCGGCAGAGAGAGTTAAATTTCTTCTTAAGCGTTTGCATCAGGAGAAAAATAAAACGATAATTTTGGTCACTCATAATATTGAATTAGCCAAGGAAGCGGAAAAAATTATTTATATTAGAGAAGGAAGAATCTTTTTATAAGTTGGAGGTAATATGAAGATATATTTGAATGGGAAGTTAGTTCCTAAGAAGGAAGCTAAGGTAAGTGTTCTTGACCATGGATTTCTCTACGGCGATGGAGTATTTGAGGGGGTCCGTGCTTATAATTGTGTGGTTTTTAAGCTAAGAGAACATATCCGTAGATTATTTGAATCTGCTCACTCCATAATGTTGGAGATTCCTCTCAGTGAGAAGGAGATGGTTTCTGCAGTAGTAAAGACCCTTAAGGTAAATAAATTAAAAGATGCCTACATAAGGATAATTGTTTCGCGAGGAGAGGGTGATTTAGGGCTTGATCCTACAAAGTGTCGAGGCAACGAAACAGTGGTGATTATTGCTGATAAGATTTCCCTCTATCCTAGAGAGATTTATGAGAAGGGGATGGCTATAATTACTGTACCTACTATAAGAAACTTACCTGAAGCCCTAAATCCTCAGATTAAATCTCTAAATTACTTGAATAATATCCTCGCAAAGATTGAAGCTATAAATGCGGGCTATCAGGAAGCTTTGATGCTCGACCATTTAGGTTACGTAGCTGAGTGTACTGGGGATAATATTTTCGTAGTAAAAAAGGAACAGTTATATACTCCTCCTCAATGTATGGGTACATTGAGAGGAATAACTCGAGATACCGTATTAGAAATTGCTAGAAAACTTAAAATACCTACTCATGAACATGTACTTACTCGACATGAGCTTTACATAAGTGAGGAATGTTTTTTAACAGGGACAGCAGCAGAGGTTGTTCCTGTGGTGGAAGTGGATGGACGAAAAATCGGTAATGGTAAGCCCGGAAAACTTACTAAATTTATAATGAAGGAATTTAAGAAACTTATTCGGAAAGAGGGAGTGAAGTACGCATTGTAGTTATGTTGTGTGATATCTGTCACAAAAATATTGCTACCGTTCACCTTACAGAGATTACGGGAAATCGAATTGTGGAACTCCACCTGTGTCAGGAGTGTGCTAATTTGAAAACTGAAGAATTGAAGGCTCAGCTTGATCTCTCTGAGCTTTTAGGAGGATTGGTAGAGAAAAAAGAAATAAAAGAGAAGCCAAGTATATCTTGTCCTAAGTGTGCTCTCACTTTAGATGAATTCAAAAAGAAGGGGAGGCTGGGTTGCAGTAAGTGTTACGAAACATTTCGAGAGAGCCTCTTTCCTTTGTTGAGAAAAATTCATGGTTCTACTCACCATGTAGGTAAATTTCCTAAAGAGGTGGAGTCAGATATTTTAGTTGAGAGAAAAATAAGAGAGTTAAAACATAGGCTCACCCGAGCAATAAAGTTAGAAGAGTATGAGGAGGCAGCCAAGATAAGAGATAGAATAAAGGAGTTAGAAAGAAGGAGAAATAGAAAAAAAGTTTGAAAGTATGTTTGAGGAATTTCTCTCTAACGAGAGATGGTGGCTAAATCCTAAGGGTCCTGAAGCAGAGGTAGTGATTTCTTCTCGCTTAAGGTTAGCAAGGAATATTAAAGATCTCCCCTTTCCTTCTAAAGCTACCCACTCTCAGAAAAAGGAGGTTTTAGAGAGAGTAGAGAGTTTTTGGTCTAAAGTAGATATTCTTAAACCTGGTTTTCTTGTAAGGATGGATGAGGTAAATTTTCTCGATAGGCAATTCCTTTTAGAAAGACACCTTATTAGTCAAGAACATATTAATAGACCTCAGGGGAAGGGATTAATAGTGAGTTTTGATGAGAGAATCTCTATAATGATAAATGAGGAAGACCATTTAAGGATCCAGGTTCTTACTTCGGGATTTAACTTAGAGGAGACTTGGGAGATTATCAATAAGGTGGATGATGCTATTAGTAGATTTCTTCCTTATGCTTTTCTCCCTGAGATAGGATATCTTACTGCTTGTCCTACTAATGTAGGAACAGCTTTACGTGCTTCCTGTATGCTTCATCTTCCAGGATTAGCCCTTACTAAAAGGATAAGTAAGATTTTGGAACTTTTAGCTAAACTCTCCTTTACTACTCGAGGACTCTTTGGAGAAGGGACACAAGCTTTAGGTAATTTCTTCCAGATCTCTAATCAGGTAAGTCTGGGTATCTCCGAGGAAGAAATTATAGATAATCTCTCGGGAGTAATTAAACAGATTAAGGATCAGGAGGAATCAGCGAGAGATTTTCTTCTAAGGAGGCATAAACCGAGCTTGGAAGACAGTATTTGGCGAGCTCTGGGAATCTTAAGGAACGCCCGTCTTATTACTACCAAAGAAGCTTTATCCCATCTTTCTCTATTGTGTTTAGGGTTGGATTTAGGTATAATTAAAGGGATAAAGAGAGATGTAATAAATAACCTTTTCATTATTATTCAACCTGCTCATCTTCAAAAAATGGAAGGGAGGACTTTAGAAGATCAAGAGCGGGATTATAAACGTGCTGCTCTATTAAGGAGTAAACTCAAGTAGGAGGCTTTCTATGTTTAATCGTTTTACCGAGAGAGCAAGAAAAGTTTTAGTGTTGGCTAAGGAGGAGGCAAGAAGATTCAATCACGACTATATCGGTACCGAGCATATCCTTTTAGGATTGATAAGAGAAGGAGAAGGTGTAGCTTGTGCCGTATTACAAAATTTAGGAATGGATCTGGATAGATTAAGAAGAGAGGTAGAGAAGTTAGTAGCTCCAGGAAGTGCCCAAGCAGTGATAGGAGATATTCCTTTTACTCCTAGAGCAAAGAAAGCTTTGGAGATTGCTGCAGAAGAGGCACGTAATTTAGGTCATAACTATATCGGTACCGAGCATATCCTTTTAGGATTGATAAGAGAAGGAGAAGGTTTAGCTAGTCAGATTCTTTACAGTTTGGGGATAGATTTAGAGAGAGTAAGAAGTGAGATCTCTTCGCTCTTAGGAGGGATGCATACTCCAGGAACTACCGCCGCTGCCTCCAAAACTCCCGCTTTAGATTCCTTCGGCAGAGACCTAACTAAATTAGCTAAGGAAGGAAAGCTTGATCCTGTAATCGGTAGGAAGACAGAGATAGAAAGAGTAATTCAAGTGCTTTCTCGTCGTACCAAAAATAATCCTGTACTTTTGGGAGAGGCAGGAGTTGGTAAGACTGCGATTGTAGAAGGATTAGCTCAGAGTATTTTTAGTGGTAATGTTCCTGAAGTTTTGAGGAGGAAAAGAATAGTAGGTTTAGATTTAGCTTTGATGATTGCAGGTACAAAATATAGAGGTCAGTTTGAAGAAAGGATTAAAGCAGTGATGGAAGAGATAAAGCGATCCAAAGATGTGATAATTTTTATTGATGAACTTCACACTCTGGTAGGAGCGGGAGCAGCAGAAGGAGCAATAGATGCTTCCAATATCTTAAAACCAGCGCTATCTAGGGGAGAGATTCAATGTATTGGGGCTACTACTTTGGATGAGTATAGAAAACATATTGAGAAGGATGCTGCTTTAGAGAGAAGATTCCAGCCCATAATTGTTGAACCTAATACTGTGGAGGAGACTATAGAGATATTAAAGGGTTTGAGAGATAAGTATGAGGCCCATCATAGAGTAAAATTTACTGATTCAGCATTAGAGGCAGCAGCTAAGCTTTCCGATCGTTATATATCGGGAAGATTTCTTCCTGATAAGGCAATCGATTTAATTGATGAGGCTGGAGCACGTGCACGATTAGCAGTGCTCACTGTACCTAAGGAGATCCATGAATTGGAGAATAAGTTGAAAGAGATAGTTAAAGAGAAGGAAGCGCTGATAAAACAGCAAGATTTTGAAACGGCAGCGAGATTAAGAGATGAGGAAAAAAGTATTCGTCTAAAGTTGGAAAATGCTCGCAGGGAGTGGAGCAAGAAACGAGATCAAATTGTTCCCACTGTTAATGAAGAAGATATTGCTAGGTTGGTTTCTCAGATTACCGGCATACCTATTTACCGCTTAGAAGAGAAGGAGTCAGAGAAATTATTAAAGATGGAAGAAGAGCTCAAGAAGAGAGTAGTTGGTCAGGAGGAAGCCATTGCTTCTATCGCTAGAGCAGTTAGGCGAGCAAGAGCAGGGATTAAAGAGCCTAAACGTCCTATAGGGTCATTCATGTTCCTTGGTCCTACAGGAGTAGGTAAGACACTTTTAGCTAAGGCATTGGCAGAGTTTATGTTTGGTGATGAGGAAGCCCTTATTCAGTTAGATATGAGTGAGTATATGGAAAAGTTTAATGTATCTCGCCTCATAGGAGCTCCTCCTGGATATGTAGGTTATGAGGAGGGAGGTCAGCTAACCGAAAGAGTAAGAAGGAGACCGTACGCAGTAGTTCTCTTAGACGAAATTGAGAAATCTCATCCCGATGTATTTAACATCCTCTTGCAGATTTTAGAGGAAGGGAGACTTACGGATAGCTTTGGAAGGAAAGTCGACTTTAAAAATACTATTTTAATTATGACTTCTAACGTAGGAGCAGAAATTATAAGAAAGAGAGGATCTCTGGGGTTTAAGGCTATTAAAGAAGAGATTAGTTATGAGGAAATGAGTCGCCTCCTTCTTGAGGAAGTTAAAAAAACTTTTAAACCAGAATTTTTAAATAGATTGGACGAAGTTATTGTGTTTAAGCCTTTGAATAAAGAGGCGTTAGCGAAGATTGTGGAGATTGAGATTTCTTATACCAATGCTCGTTTAGGAGAACAGGGAATCTCTATAGAACTTACCCCTGAGGCAGAGGAATTTTTCATTGAGAAAGGATTTGATCCTGTCTTTGGTGCTCGTCCTCTAAAGAGAGTAATACAGCGGTTTTTAGAAGATCCCTTAGCTGAGGAGATAATCAGGGGGAAGTTTGTTCGTAAAGAGAAAGAGGGAGTAATTAAGATAGTGGTGAAACGGAAAGGAGATGAATTAATCTTTGAATGATATTTATTTCGTCTTTAATTGCATCTTTTATTTCCCCTCTCCTCATTATAGGGTTCTCTTTTTCTCTTGTTAAATTTTGGTTTACTTTTTTAAAAATGTATTTTTTATAAAGTATGAGTGAGTCTTTATGAATTTGGTTAAAAAAGTAGAAGTTCTTTTTAGTTATCTAGGAAGTTTAGGTATCTTTATAAAGAATGTTTTTTACTTTCTATTTACTCGTAAAAGAGATTTTAAAACTGTAAGTAAGGAGATTGTTTTTATAGGTATTGACAGTCTTTTCTTGGTATCATTAATTTCCTTCTTCGTGGGGGTAATTGTTGCCTTCCAGACAGCTTATCAACTTAAGAAGTTTTCTTCAGAGATTTATATCGCTTCTTTGGTAGCGCTCTCTTTAACTAGGGAATTAGGACCGGTATTAAGTTCTTTAATAGTTGCTTCACGAAGTGGTGCTTCTATTACTGCAGGAATAGGTTCCATGAAGATAAGCGAACAAGTGGATGCTTTAGAAGCATTTGCAGTTAATCCCATAGATTATCTTGTCGTTCCTAAATTTATAGGTCTTGTTTTTTCTTTACCTATTCTAGTAACTTATGCTAACTGCTTGGGTATCTTTGGGGGGTATGCTGTGGGAGCATTAAAGTTTTCTATCCCTTTTCATTTTTACTTTAAAATGACCTTCGATGCTCTCCAGTACAAAGATATCGTTAGTGGTCTTATAAAAAGTGTTTGTTTTGCAGCAATAATTGCTTTTGTGGCTTGCTTTGAGGGTTTAAAGCCTTACAGTTCTAGTGATGTAGCTAAGGTAGTTACCCATTCAGTAGTGAGATCTTTTATACTTATTATTGTCTGCGATTGTATCCTTACTGCTTTATTTTACTTTATTCTAGTATGAACATTATTAAAATAGAAAATCTTACTAAATTTTTTGACAGTAAAAAAGTATTGGATAAGATAAATTTAGAAATTAGTGAGGGGGAGTCGTTTTTAATTTTAGGGAGAAGTGGTGCAGGTAAAACAGTTCTTTTAAAACATATTATTGGCTTACTTAAGCCAGATTCAGGGAGAGTATTCATTGAGGGAGTAGATATTACCTCGCTTTCTAAAGAAAAGTTAGATAGAATAAGGTTGAAGTTCGGTGTAGTTTTTCAAAACAGTGCCCTCTTTGATTCCCTAACAGTAGAGGAAAATGTAGGATTTGCTCTTTACCATCACTCGGATTTAACTAGAGAACAGATCACTAAGGAAGTTTCTCATTATTTAGAAGTAGTGGGTCTAAAAGGTACTGAAAAGTTGTATCCCCATCAGCTAAGTGGAGGAATGAAAAAAAGGGTAGCTATTGCTAGAGCAGTAATCTACCATCCTAAGATAATTATCTATGATGAACCTACTACAGGGATTGACCCTATCTCGGTAGATAAAATAATCTCCCTTATTAATGAGCTTAAAAGTAAACTTTCCGTTACCACCTTAGTAGTCACCCATGATTTGAATGTTGGTCTTAAGATAGCAGATAGGTGTGCGTTTCTCCTTAGAGGGAGAATAATCTTTGAGGGTAAGAAAGAAGATTTAGAGCATATTAAGGATGAGAGAATTATCCAATTCATAAGAGGAAGTTCATCTGGACCAATAAAGGAGATGGAGGTATAGAGATGAGGAGGAAAAAGATTTTAGATCTGCGAAGATATTTGGTGGAGATAAAGATAGGAGTATTTTTATTAGGAGCAATGATTATCATATTTCTTACTACCTTATCTCTTAGAGAGGTATCTTTCTTAAGAGGAAGTTACATAGTAAAAGTCAAATTTGACTTTGCTGAGGGGCTTAGACCGTCTTCGCCGGTAAGATTATGTGGTGTAGATGTTGGTGAAATTAAGAGAGTTGAAGTAAAAGAAGAAGGAAATAATACTGTAGTTTACGTTTATGCTAAGATAGAGCGAGGGATAAAAATTCCTAAGGATTCTTATTTTTTTATTAACAATTTAAGCCTTTTTGGAGAAAAGTACTTGGAAATTATTCCTGCTCAGCCACATAAAAAAAAGTTCTTGAAGGAAAATCAATTAGTTATAGGAACCTCCTCTACTCCACTTTTTAATATTATGGATTCTTTCTACAAAACTATGAAGAAATTAGATGAATTTATTAGAGAAGAAGAGCTAAGGAGTTCTTTAAAGAGTATTGTGATAAATTTAAAAGGAGCAAGTCAAGATTTAAAAGAAATTTTAAGAGGAATTAAGGATAAAGAGGGAAGTTTAGGTAAGTTTATCTATGATGATTCTTTATACCTAAAGACAGAAGAATTAATTGAGGATTTAAAGGCTCATCCTTGGAAACTTCTTCATAAACCAAAAGAGAGAAAGCCAAAGAAGAGAAGAAAGTAAGAAAGGATGTTTGTTTGCAATAGCTGTGGTTATAAATCAGTAAAGTGGCTAGGTCGGTGTCCTATGTGTGGAAGCTGGGAGTCTTTTAGTGAAGAGAAAGAAGCAGTTTCTCCAGAATTAGAGAAATCTCCCTCTTTGCCTGTTTCTTTAGGGCAAGGTGAGGTTTTAAAGAGAGAAAGAATTTCCACTGGTATTAAGGAATTAGATAAGATCTTAGGAGGGGGGCTTATAAAAGGAGAAGTTGTGTTAGTGGGAGGATCTCCCGGGATAGGCAAATCTACCCTTCTTTTAGAGGTAAGTTCTCAGCTTGCTCATATAGGGAGAGTTCTTTACGTTAGTGCTGAGGAGTCTATTGAGCAGATAAATTTGCGGGCGGATAGATTAAAAATTTCTAATGACAAACTCTACATCTTAAATGAAGATAATTTAGAAGAGATTTATACACATCTAAAGCAAGGGGGTTTCCAATTTTTAGTTATAGACTCTATCCAAGTAGTTTACCATCCTAAAATATCTTCTCCTAAGGGTAGTGTTTCCCAGGTGAAAGGATGTGCCGATTTTCTTGTTCAGATAGCAAAGAGTAAGGGGATTCCTGTATTTATTATTGGTCATGTTACTAAGGAAGGATCAATAGCCGGACCTAAGCTATTGGAACATTTAGTGGATTGTGTATTGTACTTTGAAAGTGAAACTATTTCTACTTACCGTATTTTGAGAGCAATAAAGAATCGTTTTGGACCCGCAGGGGAGTTAGCATTCTTTGAGATGAGCTCTTCGGGGTTAAAAGAATTAGCTAACTTGACGGATATTTTTCTTCCTGAAAGGGATAGGTCTATTGCTGGTAGTTGTATTGTATGTGTTATTGAGGGAATAAGACCTATTACTCTAGAAATACAGGCGCTAGTAAGTAGAGCTAGTTTTGGAATGGTAAGAAGAAGATCCTTAGGATTTGATTTCAATCGTTTCTCTCTTTTGGTGGCTATTATAGAGAAGAGGGTTAGGATTTCTCTTTCTAGCGAGGATGTATTTTTAAATGTAGGAGGAGGGATAAAGATTAATGATCCCGCCGCTGATTTAGGAGCTTGCATAGCAATTATTTCTAGTTATAAAGATAAAATAGTCCCTTTTTCCTATGTTTTTGTAGGAGAGGTAGGATTAGCAGGAGAGGTGAGGGGAGTGACTAATATAAATTTAAGACTTAAGGAGCTAGAGAGGAGTAAGATCTTTAAGAAAGTCTTTATTCCTCGAATCAATGTAAAGGAAGTGGAAAAGGAAGTTCACCAAAGTATTAAGATAGAAGGAGTGAGTTCTCTAAAAGAAGCTTTAGATAAGTTATAAGAGTTTTTATAAAGTTAAAGGAGGTTTTATGTTCAGTCTTACCATAATTAGAATTCTTTTTGTGGTTCTTCTTACTGGTGTTGGTTATCTGTTAGGGGAGAAGAATCCTTGGATGTTTGCTTTGGGAGGGTTCTTAATTGGTTCTGCTCTGGTTGTTTTTGAGATAATGGCTAGACGGGTTTCTTTAAAGGGACTTTCTGCTGCTGTATTTGGAATAGTTTTAGGGTTAATCGTAGCTAAACTTTTTGGAGGACTGCTTAGCCTTTTTAATATTCCCCAGGAGATAGATTATAACCTACGAGTTCTTTTTACTCTTATCTTTATTTATATAGGACTTACTTTAGGACTTAAGGGGAAAGAAGAGTTCCACCTGATTATTCCCTACGTAAGATTCCGTCGTCAAGAGTTAAAAGAGGAAGCTATTGTAGTAGATACCAGTAGTATAATTGACGGAAGGATACTAGATATAGTAAGGACAGGATTTTTAGAGGCGAGGTTTATCCTTCCTCGTTTCGTTCTTAATGAATTACATGCATTAGCAGATTCTACTGAACATCTAAAAAGACAGAAAGGAAAAAGAGGTATAGAAATCTTGCATGCTTTAAAGAAAGAGCCTAACATAGAGGTAGTAATAAATGAGCAAGAGTTTGAAGGCTTTAGTGATGTAGATACCAAAATCGTTAATTTAGCTAAGATGTTAGATGCCAAGGTTCTCACTACCGATTATAATCTCAACCGTATAGCTCAATTGGAGGGAGTAAAGGTTTTAAACGTTAATGACTTAGCCAATGCTCTAAAGCCTATTTTTATTCCTGGAGAAAAACTATCTATAAAAGTTATAAAGGAAGGGAAAGAGCCTAACCAAGGAGTAGGTTATCTAGAAGATGGGACAATGGTAGTAGTAGAGAATGCTCGTTGGCTTATAGGGAAGATAGTTGACGTTGAAGTTACCAGTGTTCTTCAGTCTCCTAGTGGACGAATCATTTTCACTAAATTGGCAGGATGAAAGTTGCAGTCATTTTAGCTTCCGCTGGCAGAGGAAGGAGGTTAGGATTAAAAATAGATAAACCATTTGTAAATTTAGGTGGTAAGCCTCTCCTCTTTTATAGTATAGAGACTTTTCTGAAGATAGATAGGTATATTGATCAAATTGTAGTAGTGTGTAGGAGGAAATATTTTTCCTTGATTAAGAAGGAATTCTCTTCTCCTAAGATAATTCTTACCAAAGGAGGGAGAAGACGACAAGATTCTGTTTACCTTGGTCTTAAGGCTGTGAAGGAGGGTATAGAGTATGTAATCATTCACGATGGGGCTAGGCCCTTTATAAAAGAAGAAAAAGTGAAAGAGATAGTTAACTACTTGAGAAAGGGATATCCAGGGGTAACTCTAGGTTTACCTGAGAATGATTGCTTGAAGGTGGTAGAGAGAGGGATGATAAAAAAGACTATAGAGAGAAGAGAAATTTATAGAATTCAGACTCCTCAGGGGTTTAAGAAGGAGGTATTGTTTGATGTTTATCAAAGGTTTAGAAGAAGAAAGGTTTATGATGATACTCAATTTTTGGAGCTTTTAGGTAAGAAAGTTAAGATAGTGGAAGGAGATTATTTAAATATTAAGATAACCTATCCTCAGGATTTAATCTTAGGAGAACTAATCTTAAAGATGAGAGATGAAAAAAGGTCTTTTAAGAATTAGGTTAGAGAAGGAATCATTTGATGATTTAGATCAAGCGATTTCCTCAGTAGGTTTAGGGTTCGATGTTCATAGATTTACTAAAAGAAGAAAGAGATTAGTCTTGGGAGGATGGAAGATTGACTATCCTTGGGGACTAGAAGCGGTCTCTGACGGAGATGTTGTCCTTCATGCTATCTGCGATGCTATCTTAGGAGGAGCAGGTTTAGGAGATATTGGCGATTACTTCCCTCCTTACCAAAAGAAGTTCCAAGGGATGAGTAGTAAAAAAATCGTTAATCTAGTTTTGAAGAAAATAAAAGGCAAATTTGAAATTGCAAATATAGATGTAACGGTAATTTTGGATAGATTACATCTTTCCCCTTACAAGAGGGAGATAGTAGCTTCTCTTAGAAAGATATTTAGAGTGGAAAAAATAAACTTTAAAATAAAATCAAGAGAGAGTTTAGAACTTCTCGGGGGAAAAGACGCAGTAGCTTGTTTAGTCGTAGTTCTCCTAAGGCGAGTATGTTGAAGATATTTAATACTCTAACCAGAAATAAGGAAGAGTTTAGACCACTTTCTCCTCCTTTAGTTAAGATTTATTCGTGTGGAGTAACTGTTTATGATCACTGTCACATTGGTCACGGTCGTTCCTTATATATCTTTGAGGTAATGAGAAGATACCTAAACTATAAAGGATTTAAAGTAAAATTTGTAAGAAATATTACTGATGTCGATGATAAAATAATTAATAAAGCTAAACAATGGAGCCAAGAGAGAAGAATATCTTTGGAAGAGGCCTTTACGTTGGTAAGAGAAACCTATATTAAAAGCTACTATGAAGATTTAGGTTTATTGAAGTTACCTCCTGCGGATATTGAACCAAAAGCTACAGAGAATATTCCTTATATGATAGATTTCATAAAAAGAATAATTGATAAAGGTTACGCCTATCAGAGAGAAGGCAATGTTTATTTCAGTGTAAGGAAGTTTGCTTCCTATGGAAAACTTTCTGGTAAAAAGTTGGACGAACTTTTCCAAGGAGTACGAATAGAGAGGGATCCTTTAAAGAAGGATCCTTTTGATTTTGCTCTCTGGAAGAGAAGAAAAGAAGGAGAACCTTATTGGTCTTCTCCTTTTGGAGAAGGAAGACCAGGTTGGCATATAGAATGTTCAGTTATGGCAGAAAGATTTTTAGGTTCACCTTTAGATATTCATGGAGGGGGTAAAGATTTGATCTTTCCTCATCATGAAAATGAGATAGCCCAATCCGAGAGTATAGGGAATTCACCTTTTTCTCGATATTGGCTCCATCACGGTCTTATTACTTTTAACAAGGAGAAGATGGCTAAATCCCTAGGCAATTTCTTTACTATCAAAGAAGTAACTAGAAGGTTTTCTCATGAAGCCCTCAAATTGTTTTATCTTTCTGCTCATTATACTTCTCCCCTTGATTTCGACTGGGAGAGATTAGAGGAAGCAGAAGCTCAAAGGAAGCGATTATATATTGTCTATGATTATTTAAAAGATATTCCTTCTCTTCCTATAAAGAGAGAAGAGATTCTTAATCTTACTCGAGAGTTTGCGAAAGCTATGGATGATGATTTTAACATACCTCAAGCTAAAGCTTTACTATTTTCTTTGTCTCCTTTGGTGGGAAGAGATAAAAATAGGGAATTTCTCGGAGAGGTTAAAAACTTCCTTTTGACAGTAGGGAATATATTTTCTCTTTTCCAGGAGGAAATCCAGTTACCCGAAGATTTCAAAAAGTATATTGAGGAAAGAATCTCTCAGAGAAAGAGGTTACGTCAAGAAAAAAAATTTAGAGAAGCAGATAAAATAAGAGAGGAGTTAACACAGAAGGGGATAATCTTAGAAGATTTATCTGATGGTACTACTCGGTGGCGGATGAAACGGTGAGTAAACGTGCTTTGTTTATAACCTTTGAGGGATTAGAAGGAAGTGGTAAAAGCAGTATAATATCTTTCTTGGTAAGGTATTTGAGAAAGAGGAAGCTTTCAGTAAAGGTGTTTAGAGAGCCTGGGTCTACAAAAGTTGGTGAACTTTTAAGAAATATCCTTCTAGATAAGAGAAAGATAATTTCTCCTTATACAGAACTCCTTCTTTACTTAGCAGCAAGAACTCAGCTTATCGAAGAGAAGCTCAATAGAGCTTTTAAAGATTACGATGTAGTCATTTGCGATAGATTCTATGATTCCACCATAGCTTATCAAGGTTATGGGTTGAAGTTGGGTAGGATGGTAGAGAAGGTAGTTAAGATTTTTTCTTTAGGGATAAAGCCTGATCTTACTATTCTCTTAGATGGTGATGTAAAAAAGGGACTTAAAAGAATTAGGGGCAAAGATAGAATTGAGAGAAGACCTCTAAGTTTTCATTACCGGCTAAGAAGAGGATATAGAATGATTGCTAAAAGAGAACCCTGGCGCCTAAAGATAGTAAACGCTGATAAAAGTTTGCGGGAAATCTCCAGAAGGATTAAGAAAATCGTTGATGATTTTTTGAGAGATAAATGTATAAAAAAGTCTTAGATTACTTTTCTCTTCTTAAAAGGAATAATCTTGTGAGCTCTTCCTATCTATTTGTAGGAAGTAATCTGCTATCTCTTAGTTTAGATATAGCTAAACTCATAAATTGTCCAAATAGTGATTATTCCTGTAATTGTTGTGAGAGTTGTAAAGAGTTTGGAAAAAGTATTTCCTACGATATTTTCTGTGTTGATGAGCCTTATACTATAAAAATTGAGAATATTCGTGTAGCCCAGCAATTTCTTGCTCGTAAGAGCATAAATTTACTGAAGAAGGTTTTGATTGTAAATAATATCCATAATCTTACTGAAGAAGCTTCCAATGCTTTTTTAAAGAGCCTAGAAGAGCCTCCTAAGGATTCTCTCATTATTCTTACTAGTTCTCGGGTTGATATGATTCTTCCTACAATACTTTCTCGGTGTAAAAGAATCTATTTTCCTATGATTGAGGAGGCCTCTTTTCTTTATTCTAAAGAGGTATTGAGAAATTTCTTAGTTGATGGCAACTTACCAGTATTTAAGAGTAGAGAGGAAGCAAGAAATTTTTTCTCTGATGTAATAATTTTCCTGAGGGATTATATGATTTTTGGTATAATTAAAAATAGAAATTTATTGATAAATTCTGGTAGTTATGAGATAATTCCCCACTTTAAAGAAAATTTTAACAAAGTTTTAGAGATTCTAGAAAGAGCCATTATGCTAATTAATGAGTTAGATAATTTAAACATTAATTTAGCGGTGAATCTTTTAAATTTAATTTCGAGATAGAATGAAAGTAGCTTTAGTAAGATTGAGAGAGGTAGGCAACATTTTAAGCTATCTGGCTCCCTTTGAAGTTAAGTCACAAGATAAAGTAATCGTAGAGGCAGATAGAGGTTTAGACTACGGAGAAGTTTTAGAAGTTAGTGAGGAGTACCCTTCTGCTAACTTGAAAAAGATAATAAGGAAAATGACACCTGAAGATATAAAACAGGTAAAAGAAAACACTAAGCAGGCAAAAGATGCATTGCAGATTTGTGCACGGAAGATAAAAGAACATAAGTTAGAGATGAAGTTAGTTGAAGCAGAGTATTCCTTTGATAAGAAAAAAGTAATTTTTTATTTCACTGCAGAAGGAAGGGTTGACTTTCGTGAGTTGGTAAAAGACTTAGCTAAGATTTTTAGAATAAGGATAGAAATGCGCCAGATTGGGGTAAGAGACGAGGCTCGGCTTTTTGGAGGCATAGGACCTTGTGGTAGAAGTTTATGCTGTGTTTCCTTTCTGAAAAATTTTGAGCCGGTGAGTATCAAGATGGCAAAGATTCAACGGCTCCCTCTAAATCCTTCTAAGATATCAGGAATATGTGGGAGACTTATGTGTTGTTTGTTTTATGAGTATAAGAACTATCGTGATTTTTCTCGTAACCTTCCCCGTGAGGGTCAGACTATTCATACTTCCCGAGGGAAAGGGAAAGTAGTTTCTGTAAATGTTTTGAAGAGATTGGCTTATGTAGAGTTTGAAGATGGAGGGATAGAAAAAATAACTTATCCTATAAATGAGTAAGTTTTATCTAACCACCCCTCTTTACTATGTTAACGCTTCTCCTCATATAGGGCATGCCTATACAAATATTGTTACCGATGTTTTAGCACGGTTTAAGCGTCTCAAAAAAGATGAAGTTTTTTTTCTTACTGGCACGGATGAACATGGTGAGAAAGTGAGAGAAGCAGCTCACGTTAAGGGTAAACATCCCAGAGAGTTTGCTGATGAAGTGGTAGTTAACTTTCAAAAACTTTGGAAAATGTTAAATATTTCTTACGATTTCTTTATAAGAACTACCGATGAGCTCCATAAAAAAGTAGTTAAGAAGGTTATTGAAATCCTTTGGGACAAAGGTGATATTTACAAATCTACCTATAAAGGTTTTTATTGTGTTCCCTGTGAGTCTTTCTTTAGTGAGATACAAGTTAAAGAAACAAGGGGTAGGTGCCCGGAATGCAAAAGGCCCTTAGAAGAAATAAAGGAGGATAATTATTTTTTTAGGCTTTCTAAGTATCAAGGATGGTTAAAGGACTATCTTAAAGATAATCCTCAGACTGTAAAACCGTCCATTCGTCATAATGAGGTGTTGGGATTTCTTGAGTCTAATCCTTTAAATGATTTATGTATCTCCCGTCCCAAGCATAGAGTAAGTTGGGGGATAGAATTCCCTGGAGATATTCACTATGTAGTGTATGTGTGGTTCGATGCCCTCCTTAATTACATAAGTGGAGTGGGATTCTACTATCAAGAAGAGAATTTTAGAAAGTGGTGGCCTGCAGATTGCCATTTTATTGGTAAGGATATCTTAAGACAACATGCTATCTTTTGGCCTATTATCTTACATGCTTTAGGTCTTTCTCCTCCCAACACTGTGTTTGCCCATGGATGGTGGTTGGTAGAACAGGAAAAGATGTCTAAGTCAAAGGGGAATATTATTAATCCATTTGATTGTATAGAAGAATTCGGTAGTGATGCTTTAAGATACTTTCTCTTAAGAGAAATTCCCCTTGGATTGGATGGTAGCTTTTCTCGAGAAAAATTTATAAAAAGGATAAATTCTGATCTAGCTAATGATTTGGGGAATTTGGTATTTAGAGTGCTTAATATGAGTGAGAAATACTTTGGGGGAAAAGTTTCTTCTCTAAGAAGAGAACCGCCTTGGGAATTTAAATCTTCATTGGATGAGTTAAATAAGAGTTATACCTCCCTTATGGACAATTTAGAATTTTATTCTGCTTTAGAAAAGATTTGGTCTTTTATAAATCTTATGAATAAATTTATTGAGGATAAGAAACCTTGGGTTATGTGGAAGGAAAAGAGAATAGAGGAGTTAAAATACTTTCTACTTTCTCTTCTGGAGGGGATAAGAATAGTAACAGTGTATATCTCTCCTTTCCTTCCACAAGCAGTAGTAGATATTCTGTCTCAGTTAGGTCAAAGTAGTTTAAAAGAGAATTTAACCTTAGAGGATGTGCGTTGGAAACCTCAAGGATTTATCACTCAGAAAGGAACTCCTCTTTTTCCTCGGATAGATGAGAGTGTTCTTTAAGTTCTTTAATTGATAATTCTGTAAACCCCGAACCCCGCCCTTTCAAGGAAAGGGCGGGGTTCGGGATAAATCTTGTTTGCAGTTTGATGGATTCTGGCATCCTGATAGATACACACTGTCATATAAATTCTCTAGATGACCACTCCAGAGAAGAGTTATTTGTTTTGGGGAAAAAAAGGTTTATTTTTGTCGACGTAAGTACAGATTCCTCTAGTGCAAGGCTTTCTGTTGCCTTATCTTCTCAATATTCTTTTATCTACTCCTGTTTAGGATTTCATCCTTTAGGAGCTCACAATTTTAAGGAGGAAGTTATAGATGAGTTTGAAGAATTGTTTCATCAAAGTAAAAAGGTAGTAGGTATTGGAGAGATCGGGATAGATTATAAATCTCAAGCATCTTTTAACACCCAAGTAAAGGTTTTTAAGAGATTTATAGAGTTAGCAAGAAGGTTAGATCTGCCAATAGTAGTGCATAATCGATGGAACTCTTTGTCTTTGTTTGATATTCTAGATGGATATTTTTCTTCCTATCGTAAGATAATCTTTCATTGCTTCTCTCAAGACAGAAACACATTAGAAAGAATTTTGAGAAAAGATGGATGGGTTTCCTTCTCTCTAAATATATTAAGAGGAAAAAGAAAGCTTATTGAAGCTTTGAAAGTTGTTCCTTTCGAAAATCTTCTTCTAGAAACTGATTCCCCCTATATGTTCATAAATAGGAAAAAGTCTCACCCCTTAAATATAAAGGATGTGTATAATTTTGTTGCCCAGGTCAAGAATATCTCTTTAGAGGAGTTATCTCAAATAATTTTGGTTAACGCTAGAAAGGTTTTCAAAATCTAAATGTCTAAAGAATTAGCTGATAGAAATGGCTTTAAATTACTCTATCCTGAAAATTCTATTATTAGAGAAGATATATCTTTATCTTGGTGGGTAGATGGATTTAAGATTGTAAACTTACCTAAACTTAAAACCCATGATATAATGGAGCTGATTTTAGTAATGAGGAATCTTTTGTGTTGTAACGAAGTATGTGAATTCTCTGCGATAAAATTGAATAAGAGTTTTCTTTTGAGACTAATTAGATAATGACTTCTGCACTCATTTTTAAAAATCAGAAGCTATACTATTTAGACCAAAGAAAACTTCCTTTAAAGGAAGAATGGAAAGAATGTAAAAATCTTAGAGAAGCCTTTTTAGCTATAAGGGAGTTAAGGATAAGAGGAGCTCCTCTTATTGGAGTATTTGCTGGCTACAGTGTGTATATTGCTATGAAGAATCATAGAGAAAAGGGAGAGATTAAGTTTTTTAAATCCTTAGAAAGAGTGATTAGTTTTCTTAAGACCTCCAGACCCACAGCGGTAAATCTTTTTTGGGCTTTGGATAGAATAAAGAGGATTGTCTACCAAAATAAAGGCAAGAGTATAAAAGAATTGAAAGAATTGATTCTTAAAGAGGCAAAAATGATTCATTATGAAGATATATTACTGTGTCGTAGAATATCTAGAAATGGCGTAAGGCTTATAAAAAAGGGAGATAGAATTTTGACCCATTGTAATACGGGGTTTCTAGCTACTTCAGGAGAAGGTACAGCCTTAGGAGTTATCTATGAGGGTGTTCGTCGCTATAAAAATATAAAAGTATACGTGGATGAGACCAGACCACTTCTGCAAGGTGCACGGTTAACTAGTTGGGAATTGACTAAAAGAAAGATTGACGCCACTCTTATTACTGACAATATGGCTGCTTATTTGATGCAGAGGAGAGAAATTGATAAAATATTCGTAGGAGCAGATAGAATTACTCGATGTGGAGATGTGGCCAATAAAATTGGAACTTATAATTTAGCAGTTTTAGCAAAGTATCATCACCTGCCCTTCTATGTAGTAGCTCCATCTACCAGTTTCGATCTCACTATAGAGAAAGGGGAGGAGATATCTATTGAGCAGAGAAGTCCTGATGAGGTGAGGAAAGTATTAGGGAGAATATATATATCTCCTAAAAGAGTTAGAGTGTATAACCCTGCGTTTGATGTTACTCCTCACCGGTTAATCTCAGCAATAGTAACTGATAGAGGGATAATCAAACCCCCGTTTAGGGAGAATATATTGAAGGTATTTTATGGATGAAATAGGTTGGGTTGATTTTCTAAAACGTTACTTAGGGAGCTCAAAAAAAGTGATAGCTTCTTTTGGAGAGGATTGCGCAATAGTAAAAGACAAGGATAAATTTATTCTTTTGAGTAGTGACTTATTCATAGAAGGTGTACATTTTGACTTAAAGAAGATAAGTTTTAAAAACTTGGGGAAGAGAGCGGTAGCAAGAGCTGTCTCTGATATAGTTGCTTGTGCTGGTATACCTAAATTTTTAGGAGTTTCCTTAGGTATTTCTCCTTCCTTAACTTTTAGAGAATTAAAGAGTATAATCCTAGGAGTGAAGGAAATATGTAGAGCTTTCCAAATAGAGTTTGTAGGAGGAGATACTGCTAAGGCAAAGTTTTTGTTCTTGGATGTATGGGTAGTGGGAGAAACACAAAAGTATGTACTAAGAAGCTCAGCCAAGGAAGGAGACTATATTTTTCTTACAGGAAGATTAGGAGAATTAAAGTTTAACCAAGTTCCTCACTTAAGAATTAGAGAGATTCATAGATTAGTAGAGAAGTTTAAAATAAATGCTATGATTGATATTTCTGATGGGTTTGTTCTTGATTTATGGCGTCTTTTAAGAGAAAGTAGGAAAGGAGCTCTAATTTATTTGGAAAATTTACCCCTTACTCGAGGAATAAGAGATATCTACCGAGGAGAGGATTATGAGTTAATTTTTACTGTGTCTATAGATCAAGATTTATCACTCCTTAAGAGGAAGTATTTCCTCGTAGGAGAAATCAAGAATAAAGAATTTGGTTATAAAATAAAATCTAAAGAAGGAATCAAGAAGCTCAAGATAAAAGGATTTCTTCATTTTTAAAGATGGAATTTATAACCGCTTCAGAGGAAGAAACAAAACTTTTGGCTTCTAAGTTTTCTAAAAATCTAAAGATAGGAGATGTAATTCTCTTAATTGGTCCTTTAGGGGTGGGTAAGACAGTATTTGCAAAAGGGATTCTTAAAGGGTTAGGAGAGAAGGAGGAGAGAGTAAGAAGTCCTTCTTTTACTCTTATAAGAGAATATCAAACTAAGCGAGGCAAGGTATATCATATCGATTTGTATCGGGTAAGGAGAAAGAAGGAACTGATAAACTTAGGATATCAGGATTACTTTTATTCTCCATCTGCTATCGTACTGATTGAGTGGGCAAATAAAGTGGAGAGGTTAATTCCTAAAAGTAAAAAGGTAGTTATAGATTTTTTAGGAATTAATACAAGGAGAGTAAAGATAGTAGAGAAGTAAAAGTTATATGGTCCTTTTAGGTATTGAGGCTTCTTCAGAAATTATCTCTCTGGGTGCGGTAGACAATAAAAGAGTGATTTTTAAGTTTAAGAAAAAGCTGAGGAAAGGGGCATCCTACATAGTAGCTTATCTTGAGAGATATTTAAAAAAGAATCTTTTAAGGTGGGAGGATGTAAGTTCTCTGGTAATAGGGAAAGGACCGGGATCTTTTACTAGTTTAAGAGTGTCTTTTAGTGTAATAAAGGGATTAGCGGTAGCTTTAAATAAACCTGTAATAGCTTTGGGTAGTTTTTTTTCTATAGCTCATAAACTGAGAAGCAAGTTTCACAAACTTGCAGTAGTCTGTGATGCTCGGAGAAATCTAATTTATGCGGCTACTTTCAGAGTTAGGAATTATACTCGATTAATAAGGAAAAGGAAAGAAAATCTATATTCCTTAGAGGAGTTTGTTCAACTTTATCCCGATTATCTTTACGTAACTTATCATAGTCATATAAGAGAAAATGCAAGGAAGATTTTCCCTCAGATAAATTTTTATCCATTAGATATATATCCTGATGTTATTTATCTTTTGGAGATAGCTAAAGATTTTTATAGGAGAAGATTGTTTACAACATTGGAGAGTTTGGAGCCTTTATATATTTACCCTAAGGAGTGCCAGATAAAGAATGTTTAGACCTCTATGGATAGAGATTAAACTAGGAAATTTAAGAAAGAACTTATCTTTAGTAAGGAGATATGTTGGAGAGTCTGTAAAGATCTTAGCTACCGTTAAACAGAATGCTTACGGTCATGGTCTTATAAGGATAGCTAAGGAGTTAGATAATTTAGGAGTGAACTTTTTTGGTGTGGGAAGTCTTGAGGAGGCTATAGCTTTGAGGGAAGCTGGGATTAAGAAGCCAATTTTAGTTCTTACTGCTTTACTTCCTTCTACAATAAAGCTTCTCATAAAGTATAGAGTGAGGCCTACTGTAGTGGATTTAGCTTTTGCTAGAAGATTAGACAAAGAGGCGAAGAGGTTAGCTAAAAAAGTTGATATACATATAAAAGTAGATACAGGAATGGGGAGATTAGGAGTTTGGTGGGAAGATGCTAAGAAGTTTATCTGCAAAGTTTGCAACCTAAAAAATCTATATGTAGAGGGACTTTTTACTCACTTTTCCTCTGCGGATACCGACTATTCTTTTACTACATTCCAGATTAAGTCTTTTAATACTCTGATTAAGGAATGTGCAAAGGAAGGGATATTTTTTAAGTACCTCCATTCCGCTAATAGTATTGCACTCATTAAGTACAAGAGCTCGCATTTTAATTTAGTAAGGCCAGGTTTGATTCTCTATGGGATAAATCCTTACTCCAAGATGAATATTGAGTTAGCGCCTTTACTTTCTTTAAAATCAAAAGTTATATTTTTAAAGAAAGTGGACAGAGGACGAAGTATAAGCTACGGAAGGACCTATATAACTAAAAGACCTACCACTATTGCTACTGTAGGATGTGGGTATGCCGATGGATATCCTTTTGTTCTATCTAATCGAGGCAAAGTAATTATAAAAGGAGAGTTCTTTAATATAGTAGGAAGAGTATGTATGGATCACTTTATGATTGAGGTAGGGAGTAATGAGAAGATAAAAATAAGAGATACAGTTACCCTCATAGGGAAAGAAAAAAATGCTTACTTGAAGGCAGAAGATTTGGCAAGATGGGCAAATACTATACCTTATGAGATTGTAAGTAGATTATCTTTAAGTATTCCCCGTATTTATAAATAACTTTATCTGAGAAGAAGGAGAGCGCTTATTCCTGCAGTAAAGAAGAATAAAGGTGCTGTCCATACACACAAAGAAGGCAGAAGTACTCCTGCTTTACCTAAGGCTAAACTTACTGAAAATATTAGATAATAAAGAAAACTAAAAATAAAGGCTAAGCCTAGAGAAGAGAGGGCAACCCTGCGTTTTCTTATTTCTAATACAAAAGGAAGTGCTCCTATTATGAGAAAAAAATGAGAAAAAGGTTGTGCTATCTTCTGATGGAATTGGATAGTAAGATTAGAGAGAATATTATATGCCTTTATCTTAATAAGTCGATGTATTTCTTTTCTTAAGTCTTTGAGAGAGAGAAATTCTCCTAAGGCAGTTCTCTTGATTAAAAGCTCCTCTGGCTTTTCTTCTAACTCTATTACTTTGGTCTTAAAGTATAAAGGTCTGTTGGAAATTTTTCCTTGGAAGTTCACCTTATAGGAGATAACCTCATTTGCTACCCACATACCTTTTAAGTAAATCATCTTTTTTATCATCATTTTTTCCGTAATGTTCCCCTGATTATCTTCTTTAAAAATTACTACTTCCTTTAGGGATTTCTGATGAGGAATAAAGCGAGATACAAAAAAGAACATATTTTGATATCTGAAGGTAATATTCTTCCTCTGTGAAGATATTTTTTTCTTCTTTATATATTTTATCTTTATTTCCTCTACTTTTTCTTGTGAGATAAATAGTAATCTCTCTTGAATAAGTAAAGAGGTAGATGAAACTATGAAAGATAAAATTAGTGCTGCTAAAGAGATTCTAAAGACACTTAACCCAAAGGTTCGCATGCCCAGAACCTCGTTACTTTTATTCAACCTTGCAAATGTATAAATGGTACTTATGAGAAGAGAAAAAGGACTTACTCTTAAAAGTATTAAAGGCAGGTTATAAAAATAGTAGGTTACTAAAATATTAAAAGGAATTTTGGTTTCTAAAAAACTTCCTAAATTAGAGAAAAGGTCCACAATTACATATAATCCTATAAAAGCAGAAAGTACGGTGAGGTAACTTTTTACAATTTTGAGAGAAATATATCTGTCTAGAATGTACATCTTATTAGAAGGTAGATGCCCAATATTAGAAAGATTATGTTAGGGATCCACATTCCTAAAGAGGAGACTACGATATTAGATTTCGCCAGAGTTTCTCCTAAGATTAAAAGGAGATAGTAACTAACGGCAAGAAGAAAAGTTACCCCAAAGTTAATCGATTTCTCTCTATGCCGCACCCGTGTTGCTATTCCAAACCCCAAGATTACGAATATTAAAGGTGAAAGGGAGATGCTAATTCTTTTGTGAAATTCTATAATGAGGTCTTTGGGGAAAATTTTAAGATTTCTGAGATAAGCTATTTTTTCTTTTAGCTCTTCCATAGTTAAATCTTTCGGTTTCTTTTTAATTGGAGTTTTAATTTTCTCTTCTATAGGTATATCCATAAAAAATATTTTGAAACTTAATCTGTAGAGTTCGTTTCTGTCCTTAGGATTTATTTCATCCCTAAATCCATTTTCTAATTTCAATTTTAAAATTTTTTCCTGAGAGATGAATTCTCCTTTTTTAGCAAAAGTAATCTGCTTCAAACTATCATTTTCTATCTGATAAATAAAGATATTCTTCATTTTATTTCCTTTAACATCTCCCACATAAAGGATGTAGTTACCAAAATTTTCCAAAAATATGCCTGGTTCAATCACTGCAGAGATATTCTTTCTATATAAGTTTTTTATGCGTCGATAATAGCGATAGTGAAAATTAGGGAGTATCTTATCATTGAGAATGAAGAGGCACGCAGAGAAGATGACCCCTAAGATTAGGAATATTCTTAAGATTCTTGCTAAGGATATTCCTGCCACATGCATAGCTACAATCTCATTATCAGCAATTAGCCTTCCTAAGGAGAGGAGGATTCCTAAGAGGAGAGATAGAGGTATAGTAAATCTCAAAAGATAAGGAACAAAGAAAAGAAAAAGTGCTGTTGCATCTTTTAAAGCTACGCCCTTCCTTATTACCATATCAGAAAGCTTTATAAGGTTACCCAAGACCATTACCATAGTAATGGAAAGAAGAGAAAAGGTGAATGCGGAAAAAAAATCTTTGAGGATATAGTTTCTGAGAATTCTCATCGTACTCTAGCTAAGGTTATAACGGTAATAGATGAGGCTCCTTTTTCTTTCAGTACCTTACTGCACTCCGAGACAGTAGCTTTTGTAGTTACTACATCATCAACTAATATTATATTTTTCCCTGTAAGGTCGCCTTGAGCATAAAATTTCCCTTTTATATTTATGATTCTTTCTCGGAAGTTAAATTGAGTTTGTGTTTTGTAGTATTTTGTGCATATAAGAGTATTTTTGCTGTGGGGAATATTCAGAGAGAGAGATAACTCCTCAGCTAGAAGTTGAGATTGATTATATCCCTTTTCTCTTATCCGGAGAGGGTGAGAGGGTACGTTTACTATAAGGTTATAGGGGATAAAATCAAAGCCTATTCTTTTTAGATGAGTTACCATCAGGGAAGTAAAGAACTTTTTTAAGAAGGCATACTCTTTATATTTAAAAAGGTGAATAAGAGAGCTCAAGGGATTTTGATAAAGAGCTACACTTATAAGCTGGTCATAAAAGAAATATTTATTTCTACAGTTTCTACATAAGTTCGTTTCTGGATTTACAGGAAGGGAGCACATTTTACATAGGGGAGGAGTTAAAAAGACTATTTTTTCAAAGCATGACTGGCAGAGAATTCCTTCTTTTATTTTTCTTTCACATATAAAACATACAGAAGGAAAGAAGATTCCTTTTAGAGTTTCCCACCAAGAGTTACTTCCTTTCATGGATTTTATTTTAATTTATTAACAGAGGATTGTAAACTGATTTCTTAAAAGCTTATTTTTGAATTCCTCTGAATTTCTTGATTTGAGGGAGTAAATATGGTAAAAAGAAAGCAGAGAGGAGGTGATAAATTATGAAAAGGGGTTATTCCCTCATAGAAATTATAATGGTAGTAGTAGTCAGTCTTGTTATTGCTACCTTTACTGTGGTGGGGTATCGGCAGCTTTTGGAGAATGCTCGTCAAAGAGTATGTTCTACCAATTTAAAAGCCTTAGGGGCAGCGGTAGAGATTTATGCTTTAGAAAACGATGTTTTGCCCGCTACTTTGGGAGATTTAAAACTAGAGCATCTTCTAAAAGGTTATGCTAAGGTGATAGATAGTAGAGATTGGTTTACAAAATTTTCTTATTTTTTTATCAAAATTAATACTCCCCCTGATGTTTATGCTCAGTTTTTAACCCCTGAAAACTTAAAAAAATATGGGGTAACTCCAGAAATATTTAGATGTCCTGCAGATACAAATGGTCCTCCTTCTTATGGTATAAACGCTAACTTGGCAGGTAAGAAGTTAGAGAATATTCCCCCGGGAGAGATTATAGTTGCTGAGTGCGACCACTATACTTTTACTTCCCAGGATGAACTTTCCTTTCGTCACTTCTCTGGTTTTGGTCTTAAGAAGCTTGCGCAGATGTTAGTAGTTGCTGAGGAAGGGAAAGGGCAAGAAAAAGGGAAAAAAATGAAGATGATGAAGAGGAAGATGATGAAGATGAAGAAGACGAAGATGATTGAAATTCCTCTGAAGGGAAGGTTAAAAAATAAGAGGAGGGATAAACAGGAGAAGTAGATAGTAGACTCCATAGTATCTTTTTATAATGAAATTTTTCAAGGATAAAGATTTTCTCTTCCCTTTAATAATTTGGTTTATAATTATTTTCTGGTATTTAATCTTTGCGTATAGTTTTTTTTACCCTTTTCGTATTCGTCTACAGGATAAACTGAATTGCCAGGCATTTTATGTATTTTCTCATCCTCCTTCCTCTGTAAACAAAGTAGTAATTGTAGCTATTGACTCAGCTTCACGCCAGTATCTTCAGCTTAAATGGCCATGGCCAAGGAGGATTACCGCTCGTCTTCTTCGTAACATTATGGAGTTCTCTCCCAAAGTTATAGGATTGGACATTATCTTTGCGGGTAAATCCTCTTCCGAAGATGATGAAGAGTTGCTCAGTGTGTTAAAAAACTATCCTCATACAGTATTAGCGTATACTCTATCTGAAAAAAGCTGCGAATATCCCTGGGAAGGATTTAAAAGAGTGGCTCCTTCTTTAGGATTCATAAATAAGCCAGGAGAGAAAGATAGGGTAGTGAGAAGTATCCGTACCTTCTATATAGATAGAGAATGGAGGACGCATTACTCTTTAGATACCCAGATTTTAATTCACTATTTTAATATTAAAAAAGAAGATATTAAGGTTGAGCTGGCTAAAGGAATTTTCTTAGGAGAGAGACTTTTTGTGCCTTCATCAGGGGGAATAACTCCTCTTAATTACTTGGCCCATCCTAGTGATTTTATCACCGTCCCTGCTTTTTTGGTGTTAAATAAGAAAGTCGACTCCGATATATTTAAAGATAAAATTGTCCTTGTAGGTGCTACCGACCCTTTGATTCATGATGTTTGCTCTACGCCCATAGGAGTTTTCCCAGGAGTAACAGTCATAGCTAACTCCTTGGTAATGATGTTAAGTGGACGTTTCCTCTACTATCTTCCTTTAGGAGTAACTGTTCTTCTTTCCTTGGGTGTAGGTATTGGAATTATGATGATTAATAAGAAATTTTCTTTGAGTTTTTCTTCGCTAATTACTTTTGTAATTTTAATTTTTTCTTATTTTTTACTTCTCTACTTAAGGGCAAAAGATATTCAGATTGACTACTTTACTTTTTTCTTTCTAGGAGTTTCTGCTTATTTGGTTCCCAATGTATACAAGTATAGCTATGCCATATATATGGGCACTACACTCAAGAACCTGGCTATAAGAGATCCTCTTACAGGATTCTACACCTTCCGTTACTTTTCCTTAAAAATTGAGGAGGCATTGAAGGAGAAATCAAAAAGTATAGGATTAGTTATCATTATGTTTTCTAATTATAAAAAGCTTTCTCTAAAGTTAAGTTTTGAGCACTTGAAAAGACTGGTTAAGCTACTTTCTAATTTTCTTCAGGTGAGTGTCTCTAAGGAATTTAAGCGGTTCTTCTTCTCCCGTATTTCTGAAGATTCAATAGCAATAGCTCTTTTAGAAGAAGATAGGGAAAAGATAGAAAAATTTTTAAAAATTATGTTAGAGGAGTCCAAGCATAAAGAGTTTAAGGTGGAAGATTATTCTGTAAAAGTCTTTTTTAGAGGAGTGATATTCTACAAGAGGAAAGGGATTCGCCTGAGCAGAGAAGTTTTGCTTTCTAAAATAGAGAGTTTCTTGAGAGAATTCCGCAAAAAGAGTGATGAACTTGCTATTTTGGAATTAGAAGAAAGTAAGGAAGAGACAAGGGATACTCTTTTGCCATGGGAAAGTTGGGATTTTTTGATTACTGATCTGGAGGAGAGAAATAAAGAATTAGAGAGGGCATTGAAAGAGACTCTCGATACCAAAAGAGAGACAGAAGAAGCATATTTTGGGCTAATTTATTCTCTTGTCAAAGCGTTGGAGGAAAAGGATACTTATACTCAAGGACATTCGGAGAGAGTGGCTAACTATGCTAAAGCTATCGCTGAAGAAGTGGGTTTAGACGAGGAGGAGTGTGAGTTAATTTACAAAGCAGGACTTTTACATGATATAGGCAAAATTGGCATTCCTGATTATATTCTCCATAAAAAGAAAGAGCTTACCTCCCAGGAAAGGGAGTTTATAAGAAAACACGAAATAATGAGTGTAGAAATACTTAGGCCTATCAAAGCCTTCCACCGGTTGCTTCCTATAATTTTGCATCATCATGAGCGTTTCGATGGTACCGGTTACCCTTATGGTTTGAGTGGAAATATGATTCCTCGTGGTGCTCAAATTTTGGCAGTGGCAGATGCTTTTGATGCTGTAACCTGTGGTAGGGGATATAAGAAAGGAATAAGTTTTGAGGAGGCGATTAGAGAATTAGAGAATAATAGTGGTACACAATTTAATCCTGTTTATGTTGAGGCACTGAAGAAGGTAATTAACAGGTCTTTTAAGAATGAAGATTTTTCCTAAGACTTTCTTTCTTTTTTTCTTCCTTCCTTCGTTAATTTTTGGATGCAGTTATCCAATTAAAAACTTAGATTCTCCAGGAGAGATAATAATATGTTTTGGAGATAGTATAACCCGGACAGAGGGAATTCCTTTAGAGAAAACCTACCCTGCAATTCTAAGTGAACTTTTACATAGAGAAGTTATAAATGCCGGTGTTTCTGGTGATACAACTGCCACTGCTCTAAGAAGATTAGAGAGAGATGTTTTAAGGAAGAATCCCTACTTGGTTATCGTGGAGTTAGGAGGCAATGATTTTTTAACTGGGATCTCTAAAGAAATCACTTTAAGGAACTTGGAAGAGATAATCGTTAAGATTCAAGAAGTGAAAGCTATAGTTGTTCTTTGCGATATAAGCTGTGGTTTCATCCTCTCAGGGTATAGGAAAGATTTTTACCAGTTGGCTAAGAAGACAGGTGCCATTTTCGTTTCTCAACTACTGGAGGGAATCTTAGATAATCCTTCTGCAAAACAGGATTATATCCATCCCAATGTTGAAGGTCATAGACTTATCGCTCAAAAAATCTACCAAGTGATAAAGCCCTACCTCAAATAATTAAGGTAAATGTCGGACAGCAGACTTCTAATAGTTTCCCTTGATTTTAGTTATAAATCTCCAGTTCAAAGAAAAAGTTAATGAATGTGAGGTTAAACCATGCCGAGGGCGGGAGTCAAGGCACTGAGTGCTTCGCACTATTTTAACCAGTGCCTTCATAGGGACTCTGTCCACTTGAGGCTCGGCTCATAGGAAAAAATCACAGAAAATAACTTCGCCTCGCTGTCACCCTGAAGTATTATCAAAGAAGATATTGTTAATAATTATTTTTAGAAGGTATTTAAAAAGAATAATGTAGACCCCAATTCTGACTTTAAAAACAAAAAGTGCCGAGGGCGGGAGTCGTAACAAATTCGCCAAAGGCGATTTCCCTTATTTGTTCCGACAATACTTTCGTTTCAGAGTTAACTTCTAGCTTAAAAAAGAAGTTAATGAATGTGAGATTAAACCATGCCGAGGGCGGGAGTCGAACCCGCACAGAGTTACCTCTACCGGTTTTTGAGACCGACGCGTCTGCCAATTCCGCCACCTCGGCATTTACTTTATATTATTATCCTACTCCTATTAGTCTTGCTCCTTAACAACTTCTCTCTTCTATTAACTACACGGGAACAACTAAATTGAGCTTCGCTGTAATAACAGCGAAAGTTGTTACCGCCACCTCGGCATTTACTTTATATTATTATCCTACTCCTATTAGTTCTGTCTATAGGATTTTTTCTATTAACTAATAATAACTACTAAATTAGTCTTTACCTCTTGACGGAGAAGACTATTTTTTCTTGGTCTCTATTTCTTTATTTGTTCCGGGAACTTTAAAATCTTAGCATTAGCAAAATTCTTTGTCAATTGACAATTTTTCTGTTAGATGATATATTTTAGTTTAAAGTTTCTCCCTAAAGTAGACAGAGCATATAGATAGATGAGAGAGGCCGTAGTTTCCGCCAAAGGCGGACCCACTTATGAGGGGCGATCCTTGATGGGCCATTTAAAAATAAATAAATTTCTTCTTTGGTCATATTCTAGGGGTGACAGCAAGCCGTGTTTAACTACCTCGGATTTACTTATAGGCTTGCGTCAGAGGGGCAGAGCCCCTATGAGGAGCGTAAGCGACAGGGCCGTAGTTTCCGCCAAAGGCGGACCCGCTTATGAGCGGGCAGCAGGGAGTAAGTTGTCTGCAACGTTAAGTTGCAGTATTCTTAAATATACAACTTCCTCCATTGTTTATGATGTTAAAGATAGGCTGTCTCTTTAAAATAGAAGCTAAAGAAAAGTGATGGGGCCGTAGTTCAGCAGGGAGAACGCTACGCTGGCAGCGTAGAGGTCAGGGGTTCAAATCCCCTCGGCTCCACCAGTTAGATTGTTAAATTCTCATTTTTAGGTGATATAAATGTTTTTATTAATAGATGGTAATTTTTAAGGTTTTCCAGTAAAATTGCGGGGCCGTAGTTTCCGCCAAAGGCGGACCCGCTTATGAGCGGGCAGCAGGGAGTAAGTTGTCTGCAACGTTAAGTTGCAGTATTCTTAAATATACAACTTCCTCCATTGTTTATGATGTTAAAGATAG
>Ga0190286_1000047_pt1 | contig 65809 bp, 55 predicted proteins | sample 48691834_MG_FD_183241 | JGI IMG/M metagenome (GOLD analysis project Ga0190286, IMG submission 183241) | Hydrothermal vent microbial mat bacterial communities from Southern Trench, Guaymas Basin, Mexico - 4869-18-3-4_MG | ecosystem: Environmental > Aquatic > Marine > Hydrothermal vents >... | reverse complement strand
AAAAGGGTTAGTAGCGATACTGGCCCTGCGGAGTGCGGGGATGGGAGGGGAGAAAGAGTGGTCCTGGGCCTGGGGTCAAATGAGAAAGCTCCTTTGACCCTCCCCCGACGATCCTGGGACACACCCGCGAAAACGTCCGTTTGACATTTGGGCGTAAATGTAGTATAATTTTGGCAAATTATAAACCTAAAGACGTTGAACGGGGATAGTAAGCGCCAAAGCGGAGTTCAGAGAATCGGGGGAAGGTGTGAGCCCGATCTTGCGCGGGCGCTGAATGGACCCGGGAGTCGCAGGCCGAACGGCGGGGTTGGTGGATGGGAAGCATTCACTGATCTACCACCTCCTTAGTAGGTCGAGCCGGAAGTCGCCACCGTTATCACGGCCGAGGATATCGGATAGCAGCGCTGCTATCCCGTATCTGCAATGAGTGAGGCTGGCTTGCCTTACTTCCGCCGTCACTGGCGGATTTTTCATTTCAGGGCCAGCCTAAAGAGGGTGGCACCGCGGGGAGCGAAGGCCCTCGTCCCTTGTAGAGACGAGGGCCTTCTTGATTTAAGCGATCCATAGGTGAAAAAGATTTCTAAAGCAGCAAGAAAGGGGGTTAAAAATGGTCAATCAAACCAAATTCCTATTGTCCGAAGAGGAGATCCCAACCCAATGGTACAACATCCAGGCGGATCTCCCTAAGCCATTGCCGGCGGTATTGCACCCCATCACGCTCAAGCCTTGCGCTCCCGATGACCTGGCTCCTCTCTTCCCTGAGGCATTGATCGAACAGGAGGTCAGTCAGGAGCGCTGGATCGACATCCCCGAGCCGGTGCGAGAGGTATACAGGCTCTGGAGGCCCACACCTCTTTATCGGGCCAGACGGTGGGAGAAAGCCTTAGGTACCCCGGCCCACATCTACTACAAATACGAAGGGGTCAGTCCGCCGGGGAGTCATAAACCAAACACCGCTGTGGCCCAGGCCTACTACAACAAGATGGAAGGGCAGAAGCGCTTGACCACCGAGACCGGGGCCGGACAATGGGGCAGTGCTCTGGCTTTCGGCTGTAACATATTCGGCCTGGAATGTAAGGTATATATGGTTCGAGTCAGCTATGAGCAGAAGCCCTACCGAAAGACCATGATGCAGGCCTGGGGAGCCGAGGTGGTACCCAGTCCTAGCCCTGATACCAGCTACGGACGCAGGATCCTGGACGAGGATCCGGATTGCTCAGGCAGCCTGGGGATTGCCATCAGCGAGGCTGTGGAGGATGCTGTGACCCACGATGGCACCAAGTACGCTTTGGGCAGCGTAGTCAACCATGTCCTCCTCCACCAGACGATCATCGGGCTGGAGGCCAAGAAGCAATTCGAGATGGCTGGAGAGTACCCAGATATCATGATCGGCTGTATCGGCGGCGGCTCCAGCTTCGCCGGCTTCTCCCTGCCCTTCGTCCGAGACAGGATCGTTGAGGGCAGGGACATCCGCTTCATCGCCGTGGAGCCGATGGCTTGCCCCTCGGTGACCAAAGGCATATACACCTATGATTGGGGCGATGCAGCTGAGACAGGGCCGGTGATCAAGATGTATACCCTGGGGCATCGCTTCGTCCCTCCGCCCATCCACGCCGGTGGTCTGCGCTACCATGGCATGGCTCCCATAATCTGCCACCTTCACAGGCTGGGGATCATGGAGGCGAGGGCCGAGTATCAGACCGCAGTCTTTAAGGCAGCGGTGAGCTTCGCCAAAGCCGAAGGATTCATCCCCGCGCCCGAGCCAGCCCATGCTATCAAAGTGACCATGGACGAGGCCCTCAAGTGCAAGAAGACAGGCGAAGAGAAGGTGATCGCCTTCCTCCTGTGCGGGCATGGCCACTTCGACATGGCTGCCTATGAGGAGTTCTTCGCCGGCACGCTTCGGGATTACGAATATCCGGAGGAGAAAATCAAGGAAGCGTTGAAAACCCTGCCCAAGGTTGAAGCTTAAGGAAGGTCTAAAGGGGGAGGGGATAGGTTGCCTTTATCCCCTCCCCCAGCTGAGGGTGGTCCAGGTTGACAGGGGCGCTAAGTATGCTAAAATGGGGCATAACCAAGCGCAGCTCTAAAGCCTATAGGCTACATGGTTGGTTTCAGGGGTTGGAAGACAAGGCTGGCGAAGGATGAAGACTTTAGAGATAGCAGGGTTAGTTCTGATCTATTTGATCCTCACCATCGCAAGCAACATCGGATTCAAACTATCGGCCCTCAGCCGGGGGTTGCAAGGCTTCCTGGGATGGCAGGTGATAGGCAATGTATTTGGGCTATTGGGGGTTTTGGCCTTCACCTTCCTCCTGCGCTTGCTACCGCTCCACCTTGCCTACGTCTTCACCTATGGATTAGGCTTCGTAGGTGTCCAGGTCGTCGGTGCCCACTTCTTCTTCCATGAGGCTATCGCTCCGACCCAGTGGCTTGGGATCGCCCTTATCGCCATCGGCATCGTCTTCGTCTCACTGGGTCGGTAAAGCCCGACGCATCGAGGGAGCAACGGGGCGAGATAGTAGAGTGGTTGCATAATTACATGATTTAACCCGATGCATTGGGTCATCATGATGATATTTACTTCTAATATTACAGACTTAAACGATCGTGCAACCACTCCGGTGAGAAGGTTTGTCTGTACTCTGGATTCGTTGCTGCGGCGGGCTTACCGCATCCAGGAGTTCTCTCGGAGCGAGGATTGTATCCTGCGCCTTGCGCTCGGCAGGAGTAAGGAGGACGTAATCCTCCCCGATGGGACGAGGATCACCAAGGGCGAACCGATAGGCGAGCTCCATCTCTGGAACGAACACATCCCGCCTATGCCCGCCAAGGGGCCGGATTTCGGATGGGGACTGATGTTTTATCGCCGATTGATCAGATCCCTCCGCGAGCTGGCTGTGTATGTCGAACATGAGCCAAAGTTCAAGGCCGTCAGAGCTTTTAGAGGGGAGATCGCTTTCGACCCTCAGGCGCATCGGAGGCCAGCCTTGTTTGCTCGCTTAGGCTTCGACTTCATGAGGCCGGCTCACCCCAGCCCCCTGAGGCGCTTCGGTGATTTCTGGGAGAACCTTTATGCCTGGAGTTTGATCTGGACCTTCAATCCCGGCAGCCTGAGGAGCAAACGCTTTTGGCGTTTAGAACGCTGCCAACTTTGGATCTCCCGCCAAGCCCTTCTCGAGAGGTACGGGGACCGCGGCGTTCGAGGGGGGATGGGGTGTGTTTAGAGTTCAGGAAAGGAGGATAGCATGGCCACGTATATTATGCTTAGCACTCTTACGGACGAAGGGGCGAAGACCGTTAAGAGGAATCCGGATCGCATTAAGGAGGTGAACAAGGAGATCGAGGCGTTAGGCGTTAAAGTGAAGGCCCAGTACGCCGTATTAGGGCCCTACGACTTTGTGAACGTCGTCGAGGCCCCCGATAATGAGACCGTCGTCCGCGTCTCAGCGGAACTGGCCTCCAGGGGGACCGTTAAGATCCAGACCTTAGCGGCCATCCCCATCGATGACTTCATCGCTAAACTCAAAGGTTGAGCTTGTGTTTCCTGCTGACCCTAACGGAATTCACAGCTCCATCCCTCCGTCGTGATCGAATTCATCGCTCCCACGGATAGGCCACGATGCCTAAGGTCAAGAAGAACACAAAGGCCAGATCGACCAGAAAGTAGGCGTTGTCGATCAGGCCATGGGCCAAAAGATCGACCATGCTGGCCATGAGCCCCATGATCAGCGCCTGCGGATTCGGGTCGTTTAGGCTGCGACGAAGTTTCAAGCCCCTTCCGAAGAATGCTATCTCTAACCACAGCAGGGCCACTACCCCCAGAAGGCCTAATCGCGTCCAATAGTCCAGCACGATGTTATGGGGATGGGATAGATTCGCTTCCTGCCATGCCGTGGGAAGGATGTAGCGGGTGCGATACTCGTAGAGGAAGTTGTCCAGCCCCACACCCGTAAGGGGATGATCGTGGATCATATTTACAGCGCTTTGCCAAAGCTTGAGGCGGAAGAAGGCCGTTCCACCCCCGAGTTCGAAGGTGCTGGCCAGCCGTTTAGTCCCGATCAGGGGGGTAAGGCTCAGGGCGATGACCGAGATGGCGATCAAGGAGATTAACAAGGCCCTCCTCCCATGCACCATACCCAGGAAGAGAAACGCCGCAGGGAGTCCTAGAAGCCAAGCGCCTCGGGAGTAGGTCAGATAGAGGCATGCGATGATAGGCAGGCCAGCAGCGCAATAGGCTGCGCAACGCCTCCTCGATCGGCCGAGGAAGGCAACCGCTACCAGGAGGGGTACAATCCTTCCTAGGAAGAGTCCCAAATTGTTAGGCGATCCATATACACCCCTCACACGTCGCACTCCTTCGGCGGCGATGGTCTTGCCAGCGAGGAATTGATAGAGGCCGATAGACGAAACGACCACGGCTGAGAGGAGGAGGGCATCCACGATGCGCCAGAGGTCACGCCTCTTCAAAGGGAGGATGCGGAGCAGAAAGTAGAAGAGGGCCGGTTCGAGGATCACCACTCTGAATTCGCGTATGGCTACCCCTCTATTCCCGGCCCACAGCAGCGATGCGGCACTCACCGCAACGAAGAAAACCACAGCCCAATCACAACGACCCATACTCGTCATTCGCCCCTTGCCCTTTGCCTCTCGCCCCTCGCTCACCATTTGCACGAGCCAGGCAGCGAAGCAGAGCAGGATGAGGATCTCCACTGTAGAGAAATTTTTGCTCAAAAGCTGTTTGGGGTAGAGGAAGAAGGGGATGGCAAAGGCCGTGAGGGCCAACCCCAAATCGAGGCGGAGGTAGATGAGAAGGGCTAATAAGGTCAAGCCAAGGATAGTGAGGGGAAGCCAGGGGGAGAAGTAAAAGGAAGCAGCGGCTAAGGCCATGAGGGCCACTTGCAACCATTCGTTCAGAGCGCGATATCGGTTGGCAAGCTCCCTTAGCAAGGGGCAGGCTGCAGAGAGCAGGGGGCGGAAACCGCCCGCTGCCAGAAAGGCAATGGCTCCGATCCCCCAAACCGCCCAGGCCAAGTGATATAGTCGGAGGTTAGGCTCACGGGATACCCTCCAGCCCACGATGGCCCATTGCCCCCAACCGCCCTCGGCCACGATCTCGGCCTTGTGTTCGGCATCGGGGAGGCCCTTAGCCAGGGTGACCGTCTCCACCCCGTGGAGAGGGTCGTAGAGGACTAGATAAGAGCGGCCCTCTTCGTCATGCGGAAGAGCATTGGCCGGCTTTCCATCAATAGTCACGTAGAGCAGGCCCCAGAAATCGCCTCGCCGCACGCTCAGATCCAAGCGAGTGCCTTTGAAGGGGATGACCAGTTTGTCGCCTGACCTCCCGATGTCTGCTCCGAGGGGGGAAAGACGCCAGTACCCCTCGTATTTAGCGGTGTAGTGATCGGCCGGATAGTATCCCACGTGGGCTATGGGTTCTCTCCTGGCCGTCTCCTGCAGGTGCACGTAGACAGGGCGCGGCTTCCATCTTCTGTCCACGAGAGCAAAGCCCCAGTGTGGATCGTCAGGCGGGAGGTGGGGCCTAAAGCTTGACCAGGCCATAACGCCCATCCAAGGCCATTCATCCAATGCCCGCCTTATGGCCTCCGCTGCGTAAACGGCCTGCTCATCCTCGCTGACCTCCCCCCAGATCGAGGGCTCCCCTTGCCAACCCTCCGGCAGGGAGTTCCAACCGAACTCCACTGCCCAGACCGCTTTCTCCTCGTCCCCATGATCGACCATGACCTCCCTCACTAATTGGGCCCGGGAGAAGTTGAGGATGGCAGGGTCCACTCGCCTGTCGTCCGGCCCCGTCCAGAAGCCGTATGGCTTGATGGCCACGATGTCGAAGAAGCCCTTCCCTCCCGCCTCGTAGAGCCGATGCAGAAAAGCTGGTTCGTTCAGATTGAGCGGGCCTTTCTCGATGTTAGGGGCCAATCCTGCCGTTAAGATATAGGCCCTCTCGTCGGCCGATTTAATCTGGATGTATCCCTCGCGCAGCAGACGGGCATACTGGGCCGGATCGATGTACCTATCGCCCCAATGAGCACTGAGGTTAGGCTCATCCCAGATTTGGTAGTAGTCGATCTCCTCCCCGTAGCGCTCCGCTAAAGCACGGGCAAATCGACCAAAATCCTCAACTCTCCGGGGTGGGGTGTGAGGATTGCCGCTCGGATGGAGCTGGGCCCAAATGGGTGAGGTATCCAACACGGCGATGACCTCCAGGCCGTGCCTTCGGATCGCCGATACGATCCTGTCCCAACGCTCCCAATCGTATTCGCCGGGTTGCGGCTCGATCTCGGCCCAGGGGAAGGTCTGACGCACCCAATGGAAGCCGCCGTCCTCGACCATCCTTAGGGTGCGCTCCAACTCCTCTTCATCGCATTCAGCCAGGGAGACGTTGACTCCATAGGGGTTAACCGCTGCCTGGGGCACCTCGGGGAATGTGGTAGCATAACTTGCCCTTGCTTTATGCTCCAGCTGCAGGAGCACTAACGCACCTGAGGCAAGGACGAGCAGGCCCAGAATGCAGACGGCTACCCTCCAAGAGGCCAACCTTCGAACATCCCCTGAGGGGGGACCTCGATTGGGCATCTCCGTTTGCTCGCCGAGAGAGGGAATCCCTTAGTTGCTTAGCGGCGGCGGAGGAAGGCAGGGATATCCAATTCCTCATGCTCGAAGGTGCGTACTGGGAAATCCTCGATCCTCTTAATTGGGGCAGCGATGCGTTCCCTTTGGGCGGGGGTCTCGAAGCCAGTGGCGATGACTGTGATGCGGATCTCATCTTCCAATTCGGGGTCGATGACGGCGCCCCAGATGATATTGGCATCAGGGTGAGCGGCGCCCTTGATGATCTCCGCCGCTTCATTGACCTCGTAAAGGGTCAGGTCGGGGCCGCCGGTGACATTGAAGAGGATGCCTTTGGCACCCTCGATAGAGATGTCCAGGAGCGAGTTAGAGATAGCCTGCTTAGCACACTCCGTGGCCCTCCCTTCGCCGCTCGCCCGGCCCATGGCCATCATGGCGGCTCCTCCCTCAGCCATGATGGTCCGCACGTCAGCGAAATCGACGTTTATCAGACCCGGCACGGTGATTATCTCCGAGATGCCTTGGACCCCCTGGCGCAGGACGTCATCGGCTACCTTGAAGGCCTCCACCATGGAGACATCGCGATCCACGACCTCTAACAGGCGATCGTTAGGGATGACGATCAGGGTATCTACTTCCTCCTTGAGCTTTTCGATGCCTTCCTCGGCTATCCGCATCCGCTGAACCCCCTCGAAGGAGAAGGGCTTGGTGACTACGCCGATGGTCAAGGCGCCTATCTCCCTGGCGATTTGGGCGATAACCGGGGAAGCCCCGGTGCCGGTCCCTCCGCCGATGCCAGCGGTGAGGAACACCATATCTGAGCCCTCGAGGACCCTTTGGATCTCTTCTCTGGACTCCTCCGCCGCCTTGAGGCCGATCTGGGGGTCGCCGCCGGATCCCAGCCCTTTGGTAAGCTTCTCTCCGATGCGGACGCGTTGAGGGGCCTTGGAAAGCATAAGAGCCTGGGCGTCAGTGTTAATGGCTATAAAATCTACGCCCTGGATGCCTTCCTCGATCATGCGGTTAACGGCGTTGCAGCCCCCACCACCGATGCCCACTATCCTGATTTGGGCAAAGCTCTCCACTTCCTTTTTGATCCGCGCTTCCATTTTGTACTCCTTTCATCCTGGCAGAAGATTTCCGAGCCAATTCAATATCCTCCGGAGGATGCCAGATGGCTCCGAGGGAGGAGTTTCATATCGCAGGCCCCAAAGCAGAAGGCCCACGCTGGTAGCGTAAGCAGGGCTAGATATCGTATCCACCAGGCCGTGGAGGCCATGGGGAGTTCCCACTCGTACCGGCAATCGCATTATGCGTCGTCCCAAGTCGGTGATCCCAGCCAGCTCAGCTGTTCCCCCGCACAACACAATGCCGGCTGGGAGGAGGCCTTCACACCCCGAGCGCTTTATCTCCTGCTGGATAAGCTCGAAGATCTCCTCGACCCTCTTCTCGATGACCTGGGAGAGAAGACTGCGAGGGACATGGTAAGGCCCCTCGCCAAAAGCGGCTACCTCGACCATCTCCCCCCTTACATTCTCCGGGTGGACGTAGCCGTACTTCTTCTTGATCTTCTCCGCCACTTCGAAGGGGGCACACAGCCCTGCTGCCACATCCATGGTGAGATGGTTACCGCCTGTGGGCAGGACGGCGGTATGAAAGACGCTGCCTTTAGTGAAGATGGCTATGTCAGTGGTGCCGCCGCCGATGTCAGCTAGGACCACCCCCATCTCCCGCTCAGCTTCGGTTAGTACCGCCTCAGCCGAGGCCAGAGGAGCCAATATCAACTCCTTGACCTCGATATTATTGGCCTCTACGCACTTGACCAGATTCTGGATAAAGCTGGTGGCGCCAGTAATGATATGAGCCTCCACCTCTAAACGGAACCCATACATACCTAAGGGATCACGCACTCCGTCCTGTCCATCAATGGTGTAACTGCGGGGGATGACATGGATGAGCTGATAGTTATAAGGGATGAGCACTGCTTGAGCGGCATCTAAGGCCCGATCGATGTCCTCCTGGGTTATCCCGTGTTTGCTCCTGAAAGTAGCCACCACTCCCTTGCTGTTGAAGGAGGAGATATGGGCCCCGGCTATGCCCACGTAGGCTTGCTCGACCTGATAGCCGGAGATACGCTCCGCCTTCTCCACTGAAGCAGCGATAGCCTGGGCGGCGCTGCGAACGTTGACCACCGCCCCTTTATGCAACCCGTGGGAGGGTACCATCCCCACCCCCACGATGCGCAACTCCTCTTTCTCGGTTACCTCTCCGATGAGGGTACACACCTTTGTGGTGCCCACATCTATGCCGGCGATAACCTTCTCCATGATCGAATCCCGCTAATTGGATACCAAATGACGAGAGCTATCTTATTTATAATACGGCTTTTTGAATCGCAGATCTACCAGCTTGGGGCGGATATTCTTGGCCAGGAGCTGGCTCGTTAAAGCCTGCATGATAGCTACCTTCTCCGCCATGTCCTCACCAGTGCCTAAATAGATGAGCCAACCGTACCGATTCCGGAAATGAATCCCTGTCTCGGGCGAATATTGGACCTCCTTGAGCTCAGGCAGCAGGGATTTAAGCTGTAATGCCGCCCTCACCGCTCCTGGATCGAGGCGATTGTGGAGCTGGGGGCTCAGATCCTTCACCAGGAGCAGACCCTCCAATTCGCCTCGCGCGGGCGTGACGATGCCCTCCTCATCCACCCAATAGCGGTTCTCCCTCCACTGCCAGAGGAGACGGGGCTGGCGTTCCACCACCTCGATGGTGACCTCTCTGGGCAGGCGGCAGCTCACCTTAGCCTCCTTGATGCTGGCTAAACAGCTTAGAGCTTCTTCCACCCGAGCGGGATTGATCCAGAAGATGTTCATGCCCTCCAGGCCGCTGCTCTGGCCGATCTCCTCGGCGGGAACGAAGCGGTTGCCTACCACTCTGATCTTGTGGACGAAGAAAGCCTGAGAGCTTGAAAAATAGTAGACAAGAGAAATCAAGGTGGCCAGGAGGAAGAAGCTCGCGATTTTGCCCCTCTCGAGCGTCCAGGGTTGCACTGCCCGCCGCGTGGTTGCTATCTCATAAGTTCGCTTCGAGCGCGGCCTCCTCCGTTTCGACGATTTGGCATCCATGGCGCTTCTACTCGAGGGTGTATGAAGTCTCCGAACGGCTTTTGTCGGCATATCTCTCCAGTGCCAGCTCGATAAGGCGGTCTATGAGTTCGGAATAGGAGATGCCGCTGGCCTCCCACAGCTTAGGATACATGCTGATGGGTGTGAAGCCAGGGATGGTGTTCACCTCGCTTATAAAGAGCTCCTCGGTATCGCTGTCCATGAGGAAGTCCACTCTGGCCATCCCGGCGCAGTCGATGGCCAGGTAGGCAGCTATAGCCAGCTCCCGCACCCTCTCGGTCAGCTTCGGCGAGAGGGGGGCGGGGATGAGGAGCTCAGATCGGTCGTCAATGTACTTGGCCCGGTAATCGTAGAATTCACGGCAGGGGATGATCTCTCCCGGGACCGAGGCGATGGGGTCATCGTTGCCTAAGACGCTCACCTCTATCTCGCGGGCGTTGTTAACTGCTCGCTCGGCCAGCATCTTGCGGTCGTAGCGGGCAGCTAAATCCAAAGCCGGTGCCAGCTCGCTCCGCCCGTGTACCTTGGAGACGCCCACGCTGGAGCCTAAATTGGCCGGCTTGGTAAAGCAGGGGTAACCCAATTTCCCTTCGATCTCCTCGATCACCGCTTCGGGTTCGCTTTCCCACCTCTTCCTTTTGATGATCAGGTGTTCCACCACCGGCAACCCTTTGGCTTGGAAGATGGCCTTGGTGATGGACTTGTCCATGGCCACTGCTGAGGCCAATACCCCGGCGCCCACATAGGGGATATCGGCGAGCTCCAGGAGCCCCTGGACAGTGCCGTCCTCCCCGTAAGGGCCATGGAGGACGGGGAAGATCACGTCCACCTGAGGGAAATCATCCTGGATACCCGATATCAACTCCCCCTCTTTATCAATCTCCGATCGAGGGGGCTCATATGCCCTGGCCTCCAACACCTTCATCGGGTCTCCTTTGGTTATCCAGCGTCCCTCCTTAGTGATGCCGATGGGGATGATCTCGTATTTGTTTTTGTCCATAGCGCCCATGATCCCCTTGGCTGAGACCAGGGAGACCTCGTGCTCCCCACTCCTGCCGCCGAAGACGACGCCAACCCTGAGTTTCCTGCCCATCGTCTTCTGCCTCCTCACCTTTCCCACTCTCCCACCAGCTCGATCTCTAACTCCAGCTTCTCCCCAAACTCCTCGAAGACGGTCTCCTGAGCCAAGTCGATGAGGGCCTTAACGTCGCTTGCCTTGGCCCTGCCCAGGTTGACTATGAAGTTGGCATGTTTAGGCGAGATCTGGGCATCGCCGATGCGCTTCCCTTTGAGGCCGGCCTGTTCGATGAGGAAGCCTGCTGGATACCGCTCCGTTCGCTTGAAGACGCTGCCAGCGCTGGGCTCGGTGGGCTGCTTGGCCTCCCGTCGGCGCGTGTAATCAGCCATCTTAGCTATAAGCATCTCCACAGGCTCCGGGTGCAGGGCGAACTCCGCCGAGAGGATGACCTCCCGCCCCCTATCTCCTATCCCCTGCTCCTTAAACCTGCTCGTCCTGTAGCCGAAGCCCAGCTCTTTAACGGATAGTTCGTGCACTATGCCGTTGGCCTTAAGCACGGTGGCCTTCCATACCACATCGCCGATGTAGCCGCCATAGGCTCCAGCATTGCCCACGATAGCCCCTCCCACGCTGCCGGGAATGCCCACCGCCCACTCCAGTCCTCCCAAGCCCCGTCGTGCGCTCTCATAGGCTAAATCTCCCAGAAGCACCCCGCTTTCGGCATGCACGATCGCATCTCCTTCGAAGCGCACGCCTTGGGCTCTGCTCTCTATCACCAGCCCTCGGATCCCTTTGTCGGAGACTAGGATGTTGGTTCCCCGGCCGATGATGAGATAGGGAATTTGATGCTCTTCCGCCAGCGAGATCAGCTCGACCAACTCTCGAGCACTTGTGGCCACAGCGTAGAGGTCTGCCGGCCCGCCGATACGGAAGGAAGTATGGAGGGCCATGGGTTCGTTCAAACGCACCCTATCGCCGAATATGCTCCTTATCCTCTCAAGTGCTTCTCTCTTCAAACACAATTTCCCCATCCCGCTGCTTAAAGGTAATGTCAAAGTGATCGAAGACATCCGATCTTCCTAGTAGCGGAGGCACCTCCTCGATTAAGGCCCAAGCCACTCGGCCTTCAAACTCTAGAGTTCCTATCCTCATGCGGACGCTGTCGAACACTATAGGCACTCCGTAGCCGCTTACTCCGCGAAGTTCCCGAAGCCTCTCCTCTTCGATTTTCAATCCTAATAGCCTTCCTAAAGAGAGGGGAAGTAGGGTAACATCTGCTCCTGAATCAATGTAGGGATGGGCTTTGATCCATTCGCCGTTACGGGAGAGGAACTCTACCGTGGCCACGGGGCGATAGACAACCTCATCGAATTCGCCTCGCTCCGCCCTATTTTAAAGGTAATCATCCCAAGAGCTCCTCTAAGATCATCAGCCCATGAGGAGGGACTTTAGCAATTGAAATCTCATCGCCAGGCTGGCTCTTAGCCTTGGCCTCCTCGTAGACCCTTTTGGCATCGTCACCACTGGCTACAACTCTCTGGTTAAGGATGGCTATCCACTTGCCCGCATATTTGCTGGTGTCGGTTTTTATATACCATTCATAGTTTTTCGAGGTCATACCCCCTTCCCTCCTTCAACTTGGACAAAACACCCTCCCCCACTTTATACCCATCCCCCGCACCCAGGGTTAGGAGCACGTCGCCGGGCTGGAGGCGGGGGAGAAGATAGGCGACGACTTCATCCAGATCGGCGATGTAGCGGGCATCGGGATGGGACATGTGAGCCACGATCTCGGCGGCGCTCACGCCTAAAGTGTCAAACTCCCGGGCGGGGTAGATGTCGGTCACGACCACGTGGTCGGCATCGGCGAAGCTGGCGGCGAAATCATCCAGCAGGGCCTTGGTACGGCTGTAGGTATGGGGCTGGAAGACGGCCCAGATCGTCCGGTTTGGATAGCGCTCCCGAGCCGCCCGCAGGGTGGTTCGTATCTGGGTGGGGTGGTGAGCATAGTCGTCAATCACGATTACGCCCTTAACCTCCCCTTTCACCTCGAAGCGCCGCTTCGTCCCTTGGAAGTTCCGGAGCGTCTCGGCCACGCCCTTCAGGTCGAGGCCCAGCCGGTGGGCGACGGCGATGGCTGCCAAGGCGTTCTGCACGTTGTGCAGGCCCGGTATCTGCAGGCTGAACTCGCCCACCGCCCGCCCGTCGTGCAGGGCAACGAAGTCATTCCCGCCCAGTTCATTAGGCCGAATATCCACCGCCCGCCAATCCACACTCTCCCTTAACCCGTAAGTGACGACCCTTCCAGCTTCCAGCTTCCAGTTTCTAGCCTCCAGCAGTTCCCTCACCCTTCCCTCATCCCCACATCCTACGATGCAACCCCCATCCGGCACCAAGTTTACAAATTTTCGAAAGGCCTCAACCATCTCCTCCACCCTGGGGTAACAATCGGGGTGGTCCATTTCGATGTTGGTGACCACGGCGATGTTCGGCCTAAGGCCCAGAAAGGCGCGGTCGTACTCGTCAGCTTCGATGACGAAGTATTCCCCCTTCCCGGCTTTGGCATTCGTCCCCAGGTTTTGAAGTATCCCACCCACGATAAAGCTGGGGTCAAGTCCGAGCTCTGTGAGGACAAAAGCGAGCATGGCCGTGATGGTCGTCTTGCCATGTGAACCGGCCACGGCGATAGTATAGCGGCCGCGTGTCATCTCGCCGAGCATCCAATCGCGCTTGACCACGGGGATGCCTCGCCTCCTGGCCTCCACCACCTCGGGGTTGTCGGGAGGGATGGCCGAGGAGACGATGACCAACTGGGCATCGCCCACGTTCTCCGGGCGATGGCCCTCGTAGATAGTGGCTCCCAGTTCGGCCAGGGCGTCGGTGATGGGCGAGAGCTTCAGGTCGGAGCCCGACACCCGATAGCCCTCCTCCAGGAGCACTTTGGCTATGGCTGAAAGCCCGATGCCTCCTATTCCTACGAGGTGGATGGACAGATCCCGATTCATGCGATGATCCGCAGGAGCAGCAATAGAACCAACAGAAGGAACAACACCGGTTCAGATAATATCCTCGGCGGCAGGAACCTGATCATTAGGAGCGCTGTTGGTGAGCTCGGCTCGGTGAAAATCCTGAGTGCCGGAAGGTAGCTCTGCTCATGTAGGAAAAACCAAAGGTTGCCGGCGATCAGATAGCCGTTTATCAGGCCTATGAAAAGGCCGAGGACGGATTCGGCGACGCCGGAGGCCTTTTTGCCCAGGGCCAAGGTTTCCCCATGGTAAGAGATGAAGGCCACAGCTAGGAAGACGAGGGCGAAGAAGAGGAATCTGGATAGAGAAGGGGCCTCAGCTATGGTAAGTTGTTCCATTCCCGCCGCCCTAAAGAACTTATTGGCGAAGGCTATCGCTTTTTCCCCAAATCGGTTGAGGATGAGCATAGCCAGGATCAAGCCTGTGGTGGTGCCTACTTCCTTAGACCAACCGCGGATGAAGCCTACAGCTCCGAACAAAGCTACAAGAATCCAGAAGGTCAATTCGATGGGTATCATGGTGCCTCCTTGCTTAAAGCCAATTTTAGGATTTCGGCCGCGATACGTTGGGCCGCTTCAGGCTGAGCCAATGCTCGCGCCCTCTCGGCCATCCTCTCTAACGTATCCGTATCCTTAAGGAGCGAGAGGACGGTCAACAGGAGCTTCTCTCTCAACTCAGCATCAGTGACCTTGACCGCCGCCCCACGGCTGACTAAGTAATCGGCGTTGAGTTCCTGGTGCCGTCCAGCATAGGGGTAGGGGACGAGGACGCTGGGGAGCCCCAGGGCGGGGAACTCGCCCAGGGTCGCCGCCCCGGCTCGGGCCACCACCAGATCGGCAGCGGCCAAAGCATCTGCCATCCCCTCGTGCAGATAGGGGTAAACCTTGTAGCGACCTCGCAGGCGAGGGGGAAGCTCCTCCCGACGTCTCATCACCCAGTCTGCGTCCAGCTGGCCGCAGATATGAATGACTTGACAGGTCTCAAGCAGGCGGTTGAGGATGCTGCAAAGGGCCAGATTGATGCTGCGGGCGCCATGGCTTCCGCCGAAAACGGTCACCGTTTTAAGGTCCTCATCCAGCCCGAAAGCTCTCCTGGCCTTGGTTTTCTCAGCGGCGAAGAATTCGGCCCGCACAGGGTAGCCGGTCACCACCACCCTCTCATTGGTGAAGAAGCCAGCCGATTCGGGGAATGAGACGGCGATCCTGGCTGCTAAACGACTCAGGGAGCGAATGGCCAGGCCGGGCTCCAAGTCGGGCAGAAAGATGAGCACCGGCACGCCCCAGAACTTCGCCGCCAGAACCACGGGCACACAGACATAGCCTCCAGTGACCAGCACCGCATCGGGGGCGAAGCGGCGCATGATGCCCAATGATTGGACAAAGCCAGCGGCCAATTTGATAAAGTTCCAAGCCACCTTCCAGGGTGTCAGCCCTCGCAAACCTCCGGCCGAGATAGCGGCAAAGGGGAGTCCTTCCCGCCTGATGATCCCCTCCTCCACCCCTCCCCTGCTGCCTATGTACAGGAATTGGCAATCTGGCAATTGGTCAGCTACGGCGAGAGCGGGGTACACGTGGCCGCCAGTGCCGCCGCCGGAGATCATAATCCGCACCCTTCCTTGCTCCTTTCCTCCGTTTGCCTTTGGATATGCTGAGGAGGAGGCCCACACTTGCCAGGGAGACGATCAGAGACGATCCACCGTAACTGATGAAGGGGAGTGTAATGCCGGTGAAGGGCAAAGTGGCTGTGATCACAGCTGCGTTTAAAGATGCCTGGAAGACCAGGCAGCAGGTGAGGCCGGCGGCCAGAATCGTGCCAAAGGCATCCGGAGCCTCTCGGGCGATTTTAAATCCCCTGTAAGCCAGGGCCGCGAATAGCCCTATCACCGTTAGAGTGCCGATCAGCCCTAAATCCTCCCCTAAGACCGCGAAGATGCTGTCGGTGTGAGGGGCATACAGGCGGAACTTTTGATAACTGCTCCCTGGTCTACGTCCGAAAATCCCTCCCGAGATCAAAGCGAGCAGGGCTTGTCGCACATGGTAACTGGCCTCCTGGTAAGGATCATTCCAAGCTTGGATGAATTCTCTGATCCTCCCTAAAGCGTAGGGGAAATGGATGACCAGGAAGGCGAAAGTAGCCCCTCCCACCATAAGACCGATGGCCAACTGCCACAGCTCGGCTCCAGCGATGAAGAACATGCTCACTACAGTAACCGCGATGAGGAGGGCGGTGCCGAAATCGGGTTGCATCACAACCAGACCTATCACCACCCCGACGAGGATAGCGAAGGGCACAAGCCCATAACTCACTTTGCGTATCTGCTCCCCTTTAGAGGCAAGCCAATCGGCCATATAGATAATGATCGCCAATTTGCAGAACTCACTGGGTTGTCCCAACCCGCTCGGAAGCCAACTTTGGCTTCCGAATCTGCTCTCACCGACGCGGAGGACGGCGACGAGAAGGGCCAAGGCCCCAGCCATAATGGGTATGGAGAAGCGCCGCCAGCTGTGGTAATCGATGTGGGCCATGGCTGCCAAACCAGCTAGGCCGATGGCCGTCCAAATGAGCTGCTTGAGGAGGAAATAGAGCGACTGCCCATGATAATCCATGTAGAAGGTCGAGCCATAGATCATCATCAGACCAATGGTGAGCAGAGCGGCCACAATGAGCAGGAGTATGTAGTCTTGGCTCTCCCTCTTCTTAGCCATCCTAAAGCCCCCTCACCAATTCTTTAAATCTCTCGCCTCGCTCTGCGAAATCTCTAAAGGAATCGAAGCTGGTTCCTCCAGGCGAGAGCAGCACCACGTCACCTGCCTGCGCTTCCCTCGCTGCCATCTCGACCGCCTCTTCTAACGTGGTACACTTGTGCATCTTGCATCTTGCATCTTGCATCTTGCCCCTTGCCCCTTGTATCGCTCTCTCGATGATCGGCGCCGCCTCTCCGAAGAGCACCAGATGCCTCACCTTCCTCAGCGTCAACTTCGCCATCTCATCCCAGGGGAGGTGCTTGTCCCGCCCTCCGGCCAGGAGGATGATGGGGGCATCGAAGGATTCCAATGCGGCCACAACCCTCGACGGCGTAGTGGCAGTGGAGTCATTATAGTAGCGAACTCCGCTCAATTCACGCACGAACTCCAAGCAGTGCTCCACCCCTTTGAAGGTCCGGGCCACATGGGACATGGCTTCGACCGAAGCCCCCGCCAGTCCAGCGAGAACACAGGCGGCCAAAATGTTGCTCACGTTATGCCATCCTGGGAGCTTGATCTCGCCAACAGAGCAGATCCGCCGCCCCCTCTCCCCCAGCCTGAGCACGAGCTCTCCATCGCGAAGGAAAGCCCCTCGATCGAGTTCGGCGTTTCGGCTGAAGAAGAGGACCTGCCCTGGGCACTCTTCAGCGATGAAGCGACAAACGGGATCATCATAGCTGAGAACGGCCACATCATCTTCCCTTTGGTAGCGGACGATGTTCTTCTTGGCCTCGATGTAAGCTTCCATCGAGGGATAGCGATCCAAATGGTCGGGTGTGATGTTCAGAATGGCAGCTATGTGAGGGCTTATCCCCTCAAATCCCAATGGCCAATGACCAAATCCCAAATTGCCAGAAGCGGCGAAGAGTTCCAATTGGAAGCTTGAAAGTTCCATTACCACCCTATCGGTAGGTTCGATCTCCTTCAAATGGCCGATTAGGGGGCGGCCGATGTTGCCTCCTACCCAGGTGCGCAGGCCATCGAGCTTGAGCATCTCCCCAATCAGGCTCACAGTGGTGGTCTTGCCACTGGAGCCGGTGACGCCGATGATAGGCGCTGGACAAAGCTCGACGAAAAGCCGCGTCTCGCTGCTGATGGGCATCCCTCGTCGGCGGGCCTCGGCGACAATGGGGGCATCCAGGGGAACGCCGGGGCTGACGAACAGGGCGTCGGCCCCGTCCAGGATCTCCGATGGGTGGCCGCCGAGAGCATAGCGGATAGGCAGGCCCTCCAGGGCGGCGATGCTCTCCGCCAGCTCTTCGGCCCCTTTCAGGTCGCTCACTGTGACCTGGGCCCCCTGTTCGGCCAGGAACCTGGCCAGTGCCGTCCCCTCCCTTGCCAGGCCGATGATAGTCGCTCGCATACCGGCGAAATTCATCTTATCTCCACCTTTCGCTTAGCGAAGTCTATCTCCAGTATACTATCCAAAAGCAATCCGGTCCCCAGCAAGGTGTCCCGGGCCTCGGTAAGGATGATATCGGCCCTTTTCTCCTCCTCACCTAAGGTGATCAGGCCTTCGAAGACCAGCTCGCGTCTCCGTGTCCCATCTGCCAATTCCACAAGCTGAGAGGAGCGCAATTCTAATCCTAATTGGATCGCTGTTTCAACTGGTAAGCATGGCTGACCGTTAAAACCCGTGTCAATCACTGCGAGGGTTGTAACATCCCCTCTACTTCCTCGAACTGTGATCTTCACAAGGGGTTACCTAAACTCGTTAACGTATCCTCTCATCTGGCATTACTTTCACCTGAAAACGTAGACAACAGGGAAGCCCACCCTTGCGGTGTAAAACACCTTGTCAGGATACTTCTCACGAGCCTTATCGGTGGCCTCTATCACCGACTTTCCCAGGAAGTAATCCCCTGTCTCTACCTCGATGGCCACTATCTCTCCCTTATGTTCGGGCTCTAACTTGTCTTTGATTTTCTCATAGATTCGTTGGCCCTTCTCCACGATCTCGTCTTTGTCAACAACTAAGATTTCTCCTGTCATCTCGATTCATCCCCTTCGAATCCTCTCGTACCAAAGCGCCATCCCTTCCCGCGCTAGGCCGATAATGGTCACTCGCTTGCCATCGAAATCCATCGCCTCCACCTTTCCCTCAGCCCCTTCTCACAGCAACGCTAATGCAACCCCTAACATGGCCGAAAGTATCCCCACCAACCAAAACCGCTGTACCACTTGCGTCTCCGACCAGCCCAGAAGCTCGAAGTGGTGGTGCAAGGGGGCCATCTTGAAGATGCGCTTGCCTCGTCCGTATCTGATCCTGGTGTATTTGAAGTAAGCTACCTGCAGGATGACCGAGAGGGTCTCGGCCACGAAGATAATGCCGATGAGGGGCAAGAGCAGCCACTGTGCAGTCATAAGGGCCACTACAGCCAAGGTGGCTCCCAGGGCTAATGAACCCGTGTCGCCCATGAAAAGGTCGGCTGGGTAGGCATTGTACCAGAGGAAAGCCATAATGGCCCCCACTATGGTGAAGCAGAAGCGCACCAGGTAGATCTGCCCCTGGAGGTGAGCGATGATCCCATAGGCAGCGAAGGCCACAGCGGCTGTGCTGCCAGCTAACCCATCGAGGCCATCGGTGAAATTCACGGCATTGGAGCTCCCCACAATGACGAAGACGGCTGCAGGCAGATACCAGAATCCAAGGTCGATGTATCTGGCCACGAAAGGGATGCCCACGATGTGGAGGTCCAATCCAAAGTAGATGGCCAGGGAGGCGATCGTGGCGAAAAGCGTCTGCCATAGCAGTTTGTAGCGACCCAATATCCCTACGCCATTGGGGTTTCGCACACAGGTCAAATCGTCGATGGCTCCCAGCAGCCCAAAGCTGACTATCACCCCTAAGGGTACCAGGATGGAGCGGCCTATCAAGTTGAGGCCCATCAAATTGACGATGTTAAGGGCAGCGGTGATGAGGAACACGGGAACCAGGATCATTAATCCCCCCATGGTGGGCGTTCCCATCTTCCATTGGTGGGATCTCGGCCCCTCGATGCGTATCCGCTTGCCGATGCCAAATCTCTTGAGGAGGCGGATCAACGGCCCTCCCCAGACTACGGCCAGTAGAAATGAAATAGTGCCTAAAGTCAATGCGTAAGCCATTTCTCAAATCCCAAATCCCAATGACCAAATCTCAATGGCCAAATCGCAATTTCCAATTGGTCATTGATTCATTGGTCATTGCGGCTACGATCTCCTCCATCTTCATCCCCCGCGAGCCCTTAACCAGGACGATATCCCCTGGGGCGAGGAGTCGATGCAGGAATTCTATGGCCTCTCGATTGCTTTTCATTATCATCACATCTTCCCTGGCCATTCCACAAGCCAGAGCCTCCTCGCCGATGATGCGGCCCCGTTCCCCCACGGTGATGAGCTTGTCCACCACATCCACCGCCCGCCGCCCCACCTTGCGGTGCCCTTCTTCCTCATAGGCACCCAGCTCCAGCATGTCTCCCAGCACGGCTATTTTGCGACCTTCCAGCTCCTCCAAGAGGTTAAGGGCGGCGATGGTGGAGGCTGGACTGGCATTATAGGTATCGTCGAGGATGGTCGTGCCCCTCAGGCCGGGCACCGCTATCAGGCGCAGTTGAGCTGTGTTCCTGAGGCCGGACACGATCTCCTCCCATGAGAGGCCCTCGACAAGGCCCACGGCTGCAGCGGCCAAGGACGAATGCACGCTATGCCTACCCAGCAAGGGGACTTTGGCATGCACAGTCTCTAAGCCATAGTGGAATCGAAAGCGGATCCCCTCCAGTCCCATGCTCTCGATGTGGCTGGCCCAAAGGTCACAAGTGGGGTCTAAGCCGTAATAGAAGACTCTGGCCTTTGTCTTCTCAGCCATAGCCCTTACCAGGGGATCATCGCCATTGAGGATGGCAACCCCTCCATCTGCCGCTGAGGGGAGTGCCTGAGGCAGTTCAGCTTTAGCCTGGGCTATACGTTCGATCGTGCCCAGCCGCTCCAGGTGGATCGGCCCCACGTTGGTCACCACGCCGATGTGGGGGCGGGCGATCTCTGCCAGGTGAGCGATGTCACCCAGAGCATACATGCCCATCTCCAAAACCGCCCGCTCGTGATAGGGCTCCAGACGCAGAAGCGTCAAAGGCAAGCCTATCTCGGTGTTGTAGTTGGCCTCGCTCTTCAGGGTGCGGAAGCGTTGGCTAAGAACGGAGGCTATCGTCTCCTTAGTAGTGGTTTTGCCCACGCTGCCGGTCACACCGACCACGCGAACGTCGTGCTTGGCACGCCAATAGGCGGCCAGGCGTTGCAAGGCGGCCAGGCTGTCATCAACGACGAAGCAGGCTGGAAGTTGGAAATTGGAAGTTGGAAGTTGGAGAGGCTTCTGTCTAACATCCAATATCCAACATCCAACCTCCAACTTCCGTTCCACGATAGCTGCTATCGCCCCACGTTCAAAGGCATCAGCGGTGAAATCGTGGCCATCTCGGCGTTCGCCGCGCAAGGCTACAAAGAGGCTACCGGGGCAGGCCTCCCGCGAGTCGATGACCACTTTGGCCAGTTTCTGTTCCAGATGAGGCGGCCTTTCGCCGGTAAGTCCTTCCACCAGGTCGGCGAGAGTGAGCATCCCTAAACTCCTGTGAACCGGGTTCAGCCGTTAGAGTTTGCACATGCCAGGCGCACGTAATCGGGCGGCACGCCCAAAATGGATAAAAGCCGCTCGGCTATCCGTTTGAAGATGGGAGCTGCCACCTTTGAACCCCAAGGCGAGGCTCGGGGGTTGTCTACTTTGACCAGCATCACAAAGGCCGGGTCATCGGGAGGGGCATAGCCTACGAAAGAGGCGATGCTCGCTTCCCTCCTGTAGGAGCCATGGCCAGGCACCTGGGCTGTGCCCGTCTTCCCGGCGATGGAGTAACCTTCCACCTGAGCGGCGGGTGCCTCCTTTGGGATGGCCTCGGCTAAGAGGGCTGTCACTTCGTGAGCAGTAGCCTTCGAGATGACTTGGCGCACCTTCTCCGGCCGAATGGGTGCGATCTTCTCCCCATCGGCGATCGCTTCCACTATGTGAGGCTTCATCAGCAGGCCATCGTTAGCTACGGCTGCGATGGCTGTTACCATCTGCAGGGAGGTCACTGCTATCCCCTGACCGAAGGAGTTGGTTCCCAGATCGGACTCATGCCATTGGCCATCGCCAGGGAGTTTCAGCTCCCCTGCTATCTCGCCAGCCAGATCCACGCCGGTAAGCTGTCCGAAGCCGAAGCGCTGCACATACTCATAGAAGCTCCGCGCCCCCAGGGCTTGGCTTATCTTAACACATTCCACGTTCAAGGAGTAAGCGAGAACGTCGGCCAGGCTTACTCGGCCATAGGCTTTCCCATCCCAGTTTCTGATGGTGTTTTCGCCTATCTCTATGGAACCCTCATCATAGAAGATGCTCTCTTGGGAGATGACGCCGGCCTCGATCCCAGAGGCTACGGTGATTATCTTGAACACTGAGCCAGGTTCATACTCCTCGCTAATGGCCGAGTTGACGAAGAGTTCAGGCAAGGTGGCATAAAAAAGGTTGGGGTCATAAGCCGGATAATTGGCCATAGCCAGGATAGCCCCAGTTCTCGGCTCCATGACGATCACCGTTCCCCCTTCGGCCTGGAATTCCTTCACCCCCCTGGCCAGCTCCTGCTCCACCATGAATTGAATGGTCCTGTCAAGGGTGAGGATGAGATCATACCCGTCCTGAGAGGATACCAATTTGCTAAACCCTAAGAGCCGGCTCCATTCCAGCCTTCCTGGCTTGCCCTTTAAGAGTCCATTGTATTTCTCTTCCAGGCCATAGAAGCCGTTGCCGTTAAAGTCAACGAAACCCAGAACGTGGGCAGCGAGGGTCTTCCCTGGGTAAGCACGCCGGGCTCGAACCCTCACATCGATGCCCATTAAGCCCAAATCGGAGATGGCCTCGCCTATCTCCAACGGAAGTCCTCGCTTCAGAGGGACATAGGATTCATCTCCGTCCAGGGCCTCCACTAACTGTTGACGAGGTAAATCCAGGAGGGGCCACAGTTGATCGGCTACCTCTCGGGGGTTACTTATCATGTTAGGGGAAGCTACCACATCGCACTGAAAAGAGTTAGTGGCTAGAAGGTAACCATCGCGGTCTTTTATGAGGCCTCTCTGGGGAGCTATCACCTTGATAGCTTGGTACATCTCCTTTATCCGCTTGCTAACACGAAAATGCTCGAATGCCTGCCAGCGAACGAGCTGGATGACGAGGACGAGCATGAACCCTAAAAGCATGGCCGATATGAAGGCCAATCGGCGTAAAGATTTCTCCTGCACCTTGCCTCCTATTGCATCGTTCGTCGATGGAATTCTCTCAGTTTAAGGGAGAACCTGAGGAACAGCTCCCTAAGCCGATGCCTCAGGTCCCCTTTCTCGGCCATAGGGGCTTCCTCCGTGGGCAGAAGTGAGGGAGGGGCGGGGCGATAATGCACTATCACATACTCAGTTCGCTCGGGGGGAACGAACCCCAACTCCTTGGCTCTGGCCTGCAAGCGGGACGGTTCTTCTAACTCTGCTATCTGGGTGAGAAGTTGAGCGTTCTCCCGTTTAAGGCGGGCCTTCTCTTTTTCCAGTTCTTGGATGCGGGAGACGGTGGAGACCATCCAGCTATTTTGCATCAGGTAAAGCCAGCCGATAAGGCTTGCTAAGATCAAGGCAAGCAGGGCTATTTCCGCGGTTTTCAACCTCCTTGGATTCTTCCTAAAGCGGCGTGAAAGGCTCATCCTTACCCCTTCATAAGCGGGAGGCGATGCGCAGTTTAGCACTGCGGCTGCGGGGGTTACGTTTTATCTCTTCCTTTGAGGGTCTGAGCGGCTTACTGGTCACTATGCGCAGATTCGCTTTGTGACCGCAAATGCAGATGGGGAGATCCGGTGGACAGATACAGTCTCGGGATTCCCGGTTCATGAACTCCTTGACCAAGCGATCCTCTAAGGAATGGTAGGAGATGACGGCTAGGCGGCCGCCTGAGGCCAATAGATTCAAAGCCTGGGTAAGCGCCTCCTCCAAAGCTTGCAGCTCCCTGTTGACGGCGATGCGGAGGGCTTGGAAGGTTCTGGTGGCAGGATGGATCCTCCCGCCACGTCCTACTACTTTCTCCACTACAACAGCCAATTCTCCGGTGGTTTTCAAAGGTCGATGGGCCACAATTGCTCTAGCGATGCTCCATGCTCGGGGCTCCTCGCCGTAGCGGCGGAGGATCTCGGCCAATTTTCCCACAGGCAGGCGGTTAACTAAGTCAGCGGCCATCTCCCCATGGCGAGGATCGAAGCGCATGTCCAGGGGTCCGTTCCTCTGGAAAGAGAAGCCTCGCTCAGCTGCCGCCAATTGCATAGAGGACAATCCCAGATCGAAGAGGATACCATCGACGGGGTAGAATCCGTGGCGGCGAGCTATTTCTTCCAGGTGGATAAAGTTATCGTTGACCAGCACGACTCGCTCTCCGTAAGGGGCCAGTTGCTTTCGGGCCAGGGCGATAGCTTCAGGGTCGGCGTCGATCCCCAAGAGCTGGCCGTTGGGGCTGGAGGCCTCCAAAATCCCTTGGGCATGGCCGCCTGCCCCCACAGTGCAATCGATATACCGCCCTCCAGGCTTAGGCTGGAGCCCGGCGAGCACTTCTTGATAGAGAACGGGGACATGGATTACCTCGTTGTTCATAGCCCTGTAATTTAGCGACCTTTAAGTGATGTGCTTAGCCTTCTTAGCCTCTGCCTATTATCCCAGCCCTGTGGATCACGAAAGCTCACAGTAGTCCTAACTCAGCCAATTGCTCAGCAAATTCGCTGCTCTTGCTCTCAATGGTGGCGATGACCTTCTCCTGCCACCTTTCTTTGCTCCATATCTCCAGGCGGGAATCCATCCCGATTATCACGACTTCGCTTTTGATGCCAGCGTATTCACGCAGGGGTGCTGGCAGGAGAATGCGTCCTTGCTTATCAAGTTTGCACTTCAAGCCTGCAAGCAGCATGCGCTTAAGGTAACGGACATTCCGCCTGGTATCAGGGAGCTTGGAGAGCTCTTCCACCTTAGCTTCCCATACAGCAGGGGGGTAAACCGAGAGGCAGCCATCCAATCCCCTGGTGATAAAGGCCCCTTCAGCTAATTCGGCGCGGAAATCAGCAGGGATAATCAATCTTCCTTTCTCGTCGATGGTGTGCTCATATTCGCCTGAGAACACGATTGTTCTCCCACTTTTTCCCACTTTTCCCCACTACAATACCTAAATGTACATCAATTTTATCCTTTTGTCAACAAAATTTGGTCAAGAATTACAAGTTTTAAGGTTACATAACCTTAAATTTTTTAAAACAAAGCCACCGATCTCTTCGATCGGTGGCAGAAATCGCCCAAGGGGGCCGATAAGCCGAGTTCTGTCCCCTTCCAACATCAGCCGGAAGGGTGGCGATCATCTGTCTAGGACGATGGTTACCCATCGCCTCAAGCGGCCTACCCGAGGGTCAAAAGCGACGAGCAGCCGCTCGGCCGGAATACCAGCCTTCCCCTCTGCTTGGCCTTGCTCCCGGTGGGGTTTGCCTGGCCGGCCCGGTCACCCGAGCCGCCGGTGGTCTCTTACACCACCTTTTCACCCTTACTGGAAGCTGGTTGCTTGTTACTGGAAGCTGGTTGCTTGTTACTAGATGCTGGCCTAAACCAGCTTCCAGCAACCAGTCCAGCGGTATGTTTCTGTGGCACTTTCCGTCGGGTCACCCCGCCTGGGCGTTACCCAGCACCGTGCTCTGCGGAGCTCGGACTTTCCTCAGGGGCCTGCAGAGGCCCCCGCGATCGCCTGGCCCCCTTGGGCATTTGGGAGTATAAAAGCGAACCACTTAAGTTTTTCCAGCCTCCCTCAGGTTCGTTAAGCTCTTCTTTGTAACTTGGCTACAAAATTTCGGCTTCCCTAAGATGCTTGCTGTTCACATCGAAGTAAATCTCTGCTTCTCCATTCCTTGCTCCAGTGTTAATTGTATCACGAAGGGAAGTAAATGGCAACTGGGATCACCTCCGTCTTAACCATCGAGCGAGGCTCACCGCCATGCCCAGCAAGGTTATCGAGCTGATGAAGGCGCCCACTTTGAAGGAGAGAGGATCATAGATGAACTCAATCCTATGCCTCCCCGATGGGAGATGGACAGCCCGGAAGAGGAGATCGGCTCTGACAATAGGCTTTCCTTGGCCATCCACTAATGCGCGCCAGCCGGGGTAGTAGGTGTCGGTGAGGATCAAATAGCCCTCATCGGCTAGTTTAACCTCGATCACTGCCCTCTCCGGCTCATAGGAGATTATCTTAACCTCATCGGACCCTCCAGCAGAGATATCCATGGGTTGCCCCTCAGCCAGAATAGCCACTTCGTCCGGGGCAAAGGCGTTTCCCTCTATGGCTGCCATGGTTGCGAGCTCATCTTTTAAAACATATGCCCTGTGGACGACGAAGGCCCGAGGCAAGACATCCAGGTTCTCGTAGATCTTCACATCCCCAGAATGCACCAGCTTAAAGTGCCCCTTAGTGGATATGACCAAAGGCCAGAACGTGCCCGTTCGCTCATCGATAAGGGTGAGTCCTCGCAAATGTAACCTTCCCATCGGCGCTAAGTATCTGATGGAAATGACCTTAGGGGTTAGGGCCTCCCCCCATTTGATGCGCGCAATGTAATCATTCCCGTAGGGGTTATCGCGCCAATGGCGGGCTACCCTGACTTTCTTGTGCCGAATGCCCTTTGCCAACTCATACTCTCCCTCCGCCGTCTCCAGGCCAGCCCGCAGAAAGGCGGTCCTTGCGGAGCCTTTAGCATCAAAGACGACCACTTGAGCTACGAGCTCCCCTTGTCCAAACCCCTCCGCTCCTTCCAAATGGGATACCAGTCCTATTGAGGTGATAGCGAAGTCCGGGAGGTCGGTCAATGTCATCTCCTGGCTCGTTCCTTTTCCTAAGACAGCCTCGTGCGACAGGTCGTAGTAAATATCATCTATCCAAACATCGTAGACCTTATCGGTGATCACATATTTGACGTTGAGGAGGGATAGGATGCGCCCCTCCGGCACCTCCTCTAAACATTCGTACAGCCGGCCGTCGAGCAGGGGTGTTCGACCGCATGCCTTTCCCTCTTCGTCAAAGAGGAGCTGCCCCATGGTCACATAGCGCTTAAGCGGCAGTATCCCTCCGTCGTAGCCATCGACGCTGGGGATTTTGTAGAGCAGGGGCAGATTTGGGGCCAGGATCTCCTTCCGTTTGGCCGCCACCACCAAATCGTACACCGCTTTCGGCGGAAGTTGACTATCGAAGATCTGGTGCATCTGATCGAGGTCGCCGGGGTCATAGGACATCTTCGAGATGCTGAGGAATCGGGACGGAGGACATTTCCCTTGCTCGAGAGCCAAAAGATGAGTTGGGGCTGTACGCAACGAAGAGAAAGCCTCTGGCGCAGTGGGGCGGTTATAAGCCAGGGAGCGACTGGCGGCGAAGAGCTCACCCACCACCAAGAGCGCCAGGGCGATTCGAAGGAAGGGCATTTTCCGAAGCAGGGGATCGGCGCCCAAGCCAGCCAGCATGGCCATGCCGAGGGTATAGAGATAAAGCCAGCGGGCAGGAGCACGGAACATGGCGAAGCCAGGTACGAGCTTGTAGAGCAGAAAGTAGAATGGATTGTACCCTCCAAAGGCCAAGAAAAGGCCCAGAGCGGCTAAAACAATCAGGATATCCCGCCGGCGATGCTCCCTGAAAGCACCGATCAGGGCAAGCCCCAGGCCAGTGAAGCCGATGTAAGCCACGTACTCGCTGAAGACCTCCCTCTGCCCAAAGGTGGGGAGCAATGAGAATGGGAGCAGGCTGGGTTTGAGGGAGAAGGAGACGGCCTCTCGATACGGAAGCCCTCCGCTCCTGATGGAGAGGCGTGATAACTCCCAGCTGGGCAGGAGCTGGACCGCAGCCAAAGCCGAGCCCAAAGCCATGGCCGAGAGATAGGTCAGGACCCTTTGCCTGAATTCCCCCTTTCTCCGCAGTGCTGGTAAAAGTGTGTAGACCCCTAAGGCGCACAGGCAGATATATGACGATTGGATGTGTCCGGCTAGAAGCTGCAGAGCCACGATCAAGCTAGCCAGAAGGAGATGGGGTAAGCGGCGATTCTCCACGGCTTTATCCATCAATAAGAGGAGCAGCGGCAGCCAGATAGAGGCATTAAGCTGGTTAATATGCTCCACCTGAGCTCCGATGAAGCCGCTGAAGGCGAAGACGGAGGCGGCTACAAAGGCGCCGAAGGAGCCTAAGCCCAGGGAGGAGCGAGCGTAAAGATAGGCAAACAGGCCGGCCAGGAAGACGTGGATCAGGATGGACCAGGCCACCATCTTGGGAGGGGATAGCCAGACCAGGAGCCAATTGAGGGGATAGAAGACCGCCGTTTGAATGTTAGCTAAAAAGGGAACGCCTAAGAAAAGGTAAGGATTCCAAAGGGGCAGATGCCCTTGGCGCAGAGCCTCAGCAGCGTATGCCCGGTAAGGATAAAAATAGGTGAAGACATCCAGGCCGGTCAGGATGAGATTGGTAAAGGCGATCTTCCAGAAAAAAAGAAGGACAAGGATTAAGAGCGAGATTAAAACTAAGGCGTCACGCCAACTAAGGGAGCGACCGATGCCACCCTTGCAGCCTTTGTCCGATTTTAGCATCTCGCTCTTCCCAGGGCTTTGACTCGGATCGGTTATCGATCCTCCCCTCGTCGAAATAGGCGCCATAGGTTTGCCAGCCAGCTCAATCGAGACAGCTTCGCCTGCAGCTCTGCAAGGGCCTGTTCGGTCTCCTCAAGCTTGGCCTTAGTCGCTTTGAATTGCTCCTCAAGTTGCGCGATCCGCTCGTTGGAAAGCCTTTCCAGCTGGGCATAAGCCCTTTTCATCTCTTCCAATTCGCTGCTCTTAGCACTGAGTTGATCTCTGAGTTCGGCGATCGTCTTATAGGCCCTTTGAATATCGTGGGAGTGGATAGCTGTCCGCCCTCCTATCGCCCATGCGAATTCCTTAATCACCTCCCACATATCAGCTGTGGCATGTTGCCAGCTCCAGAAGCTCACTCCAGGGAGGCCTTCATCCCAGGCTTTCTCTAAGAACCTTTGTATTTGGTTTGGGGTCGCTGAGGTATCCGTCATCCGGTAGGCTGCACCGGTGGGGAAGATCGGCTTTCCGAACCGCCCGTGTTGCGCCAGCGATTTCTCCAAAGCCTCGATGGGATCTCTGGTATACCAGTAGACCTGGGGCATGCTCAGGTCGCATTTATCCAAGAATTCTCGCCACGGAAACTCAGGATGATAATCGGGCAGGTAAAACGAACTGAGAGCTATAGGGATATCTGGAAGGCCATCGCGAAGGGCGTTCATATACTCCGTAGCTCTCTCAGGATGTCCTTTGTACTCCACTTCGGCGTCTATGACAAATCCATCTAATCCGAATTGACGGACCCGTGAAACGGCGAATTCCGCCTCCTCCTTAGGACCGGGGTCGGTCCCGTAAGTGTACTGCCAGCCCCATACTCCGATGCCGGCGGCGCGCAGTGTATCCACAAGCGGCCAGATGTCGCCGTTGTAAGGGGATGAGCCATCGGCGATCTTGACCAAGATATGAGCCAGCCCAGCGGATTTCGCCTTCTCCGCGATGGCTTGTGGATTGCCACCTTCACATCTCTCCAGCTTCCATATCCAGAATCCCTTCCCCCAGAGCGGGCGTCTGGGTAAGATCACCGAATATTCGCCGGGTGTTAACTCCTTGAGGGGTCCGTACTTCTCCTCCATCAACTGAAGGGCCTTGAACATGTCCCATTTTGGCAACCCTATCGCCCCCAGGACCTCCTCGACTGTGGGAATCCGTAAGGTAAGAGGATAGAGGGCCGTTTCCTCCCGGCAGAGCCGTTGGAAGGCGCTATATGCTGGCACCTTCCTGTCCTCCGGCCCCAGGCCGGTGGATTTGTATAGCCCATAGCTCTTGTGAGGGACATCGAAATCCTGGAGGCAGAACCAGATGGCAACCCCGATACGGGGATCTGATCGAAGGATTTTAACGGCGGTCTCGAGCTTCTTGGCTTGAAGCTCCTCGTGTTCCTCCCAGTTCCCATCGATCGACCGCCAGCCGAATTCAGAGACGTAAAGCCTCTTGTCCGTGTCTTCCCCCTCATGTTTGGTGATCACGCTCCAGATGCCGTCGAGGTATGATTTATAGGTCTCCTGGACAGCCCTTGCCGCCTCTTCCGGATCTTCCTCAAATCCCTCTTTGACATAAATATGATACCCTACACCGTCGAAGGGGAAGGAGCCCTGCTGCCATCCGAAGAGGGTCTTCCCTATCTCATAGGTCTGATCGAGGTACCTCTTGGGCGACTCATTCCTGTTGATCTCCAAGCCCTGGAGGGGCCCCGAGACCAGTTTGATGTCGCTGTATCCCCTCCTTTTTCTGATCTCCTCGAAGATCTTCTCCAACATGGTGGCAAACCAGTAGGGATGAATCCAATGAGGGTTAGGCAGATCGGGCCTTGGCTGCCATCCGTGCCAGTCATCGGGCTCGTTAAAGGATTCGTAGACCCTTACCTTGTTCCTGAAGTGTTCCACAATGAAGGCGAAGTTCTCGACGTAATGGTCTATCCAGGCGTGGGCGGCCGCGGCCGTTTCCGCTGGGGTGTCGTTCTCGTGGTACCTGAACATGTCCCCGGGCGGATCGTGCACGGCCTCGCATCCTATGAGGCCATAGATTTCCAATCCTTTGTCCACCAATCCTCCGATGATCCTGTCGTAGGCTTGGACCCATTCTGGATCGGTGGGGCTTTCCCAAGGGCCGAGGACGAAGTTTATCCTTACCCACTTGGCTCCTGTATCAGCTATGATGTTTGGATCTGCGACGCGAGGGGAGATAGACCCATCCGGGAGCAAGGGGACATTAGCATCGATTCCTATTTTCCTACGGATCACTGGTAACCTCCTCGAAAAATGTGGTTATCCGGTAAGCATCATCTGCTCCGCAATATCAACGGTAAGTAGATATATCCTTTGTAAAATTCGTCGGCGCCGATGTCGGGCTTGGGGCCAATGGGTCTGGGGTCGCCGTCCATGTCCACCGTCACGCCCGCATCCACCCCGACATCAATCGCCGCCGAGCCGGCGGTGAGGTGATAGTCCCAGGAAGCAGGGTCAACGAAGGCCGGGTCGCCGTAGACATTGACCGTGCCAGTGAAGATGCTGCCCCCGCCGCCGGTGTCTGCGCCGTTATTCCACCACAGGGTGGTCTCCAGCGTGGCGGTGCTTCCGGTGGTGACGGTTATGCCCACGCTGGGATGGCCGGCGATGATGGTGTTGGTGAAGGCCAGGGTGGTGTATTCGCCTACGTATACCCCCTGTCCGCTGCTGTAGTTGTCGGCGATGGTGTTGTGGAGCAGGTGGCCGGAAGCGGGATATGAGGACGAGCCCAAGAACCGCAGGCCGCTGCCCTCGATGTCGGCGTGATTCCTGGCCACCACGTTGTTGATAAAAGTGACCGGACCTCCGCCTATCATATCCACTCCGCCCCCGTAGCCGAAACCGGCTGTGCTGGCTGTGTTGCTCACGATGGTGTTGCCCTCAAGGGTGACGGCACCGTCACCTAAGCGTATCCCGCCGCCGTAACCCCTCGAGCCTGTGCTGGCTATGTTGCCCTGCACCACGTTGCCCGTCAGCAGAGCATCGCTGTAGTATAGATACAGCCCCCCGCCATAGGCCCAGGCATTGGTGACGGTGGAGGCAACGTTGTTGATGATGCGGTTGTGCGTCAGAGTGGCATCGCTACCCCAGAGGTACAGCCCGCCGCCGTAATTCACTCCCCGGTGCGTCCCGGCCGTGTTGCTCATCACGGTGTTGTACCTGAGCGTTGCCGGGCTGTAGTAAAGGTATATCCCACCGCCGTAGCCAGCCTCACCGCTGCTGGCCGTGTTGCTGACCACCATGTTGTTTTCCAGCACGGCGTCGCTCCAGGCCAGATACAGCCCGCCCCCGTACCCATAGTTCATCGTGGTGGCCGTGTTGCTGTAGACCACACAATCCCTGATGATAGCTGAGGCCTCGTAGACGTACACGCCGCCGCCAGCATCGCAGCCATAGTAGGGTTCCCCGCCCAGCCCGGTGGCATCGCCCCCGGTGATGCGCAGCCCCTCTACGGTGGGGGTGATGGTGCCGCTGATGACCAGCACCCGCCCCAGCCCCTGGGCATCCAGCGTGGTGGGGTTGGCATCGGGGTCGGGAACATCCCAGTTGGCAGTGGTGTAGCCACCTCGCACCGTCACCGTCTTGCTAATGTACACCACCTGGGTGATGCCACCCCGGTATTGGATGTCGGTGTAGGTGCCGGCCGCCACATGGATTTCGTCGCCGGGGCTGGCGGCGTCAACGGCTTCCTGTATGGTGGCGTGACAGGGCGTTGCCCCACCGCAGTTGCCGCCGGGGGCGACGTACAGGATGCCTGGATCAGCGTGGGCAGCGGGGGACATACCGCTCAACCCTAAGAGCAGTCCCACTAAGAGCAACCCACCAGCCGCCAAGGCGGGAGCAATTTGCTGACACCCGTTGACCCTTTTCATCCTTGCACCTCGCTTAAACGAATAGAGGGCGATTTGAGGTAATGATAACATAGATCATAGGTTTAGTCAATTATTACCTAATATGCCTTACTTGCTACTTTGGTTATTTCATAGATAGCGAAGGAGACACTGCCATCACGCCGATAGGTCTGATAGAGGGGTTGTAGGACTAACCCTTTCTCAGCCAAAGCCGCCCGCACCTCCGTTTCCGATTTCCAACTGGGGAAGACGATATAACGTCGCACATCGGCCTTCTGGCTCGCATCCTCAGCCAGTTTTGAGGGGGAATCGTACCAGCGCAGGTCAAGGGGAAGGCCGAACATGTAAAAGGAGTAGTGCCAACCCAACCAGTGATGGTAGAGAACAGAGCCAGGGGGCACCTTTTCCCGAAAGTAGAAGCTCACTTGGTCTATGCCATCGTAGGCCCAATGGTCCCCGCCGATCGGATACTCACTGTGAGCCGCCTTCCAAGCCGGCGCGGCCAGGCAGGCGATGAGGAGCAAGGCGGCCATGTGGCCAGCGGCCTCCCCTCCGCTCACCTGCTTTATCGCCACCAAGGCGACCCGCGCCATGAGCATCGCCAGCAGAGGCACTATCCCCAGCAGATAGCGATCCCACACCTCGAAGCTCAACAACCAGTGGACGAGCAGGAAGAGGAGAACAAAAGCTCCTAAGGGGAGGTCGAGCAGCCCCGCTTTGTTTCGGTGGAGGTCGTAGATTAGAAGCAGGGGAAAGCCGAGGAGGAAGAGGAGATTGAGGGGCAAGGAGGCAGTAACATAGCCCAAGACCTTTGCCCAACCGAGCAGCCTTTCGCCCAGCTTGGACGGATCGACGAGGGCCAGTCCGCCGCAGGTGGTGAGGCTTCTATCCAAGTAGCTCGGCCTGATGTGCCAGCGGAGTGAATCCCACCAGGTGGTCGGCCCCATCGCTGCTGAGATGCCGAGGGCGAACCGCATCCATCCCTTACTCGACCTAGCTTTCGGATTTAAAGCGATGAGGAAAATGACTAAGGGAGCGAAGAGAGCCCCTTGTTGCTTGGTGGCCATGGCTAATCCCAGGGTGAGGCCTGCCCATCCGGCTCGTCCCTTGGCTGCTAAGCAGAGGGCGGCTAAAACCCAGGCTACCATGAGCGGGTCGGTGAAGGCTGTGGGGGCGAAGAGGATATTGAAAGGGGAAAAGGCCATCAGAGTTGTGGCTGCCAGCGCCGTGGGGCGATCGTACAGCACCGAAGCCAAGTAGTACAACAGACCGATGCTGGCTATGCTGGCCATCTCGCTGACCAGCCGCGCGGTCACCTCCGAGGGTCCGAGGAGTTTAAAGGCTAAAGCCAGGCTGTAAAGGAAAAGAGGGGGTTTGTCAACATAGACGGAGAGAAGCTCAGGGTCTCTTCCGGAGGCGATGAGAAGGGCCCAGTAGCTGTAGAGAGCCTCATCCTGGTGGAAGCGGTTGGCGGCAATAGGCACAATCCGCGCTGTTGCCCCCAAGATGAGCACCACCGCCAGCAGCCCAGTGTTCCAATACCTTGCCCCTCTCATCCTCATCCATTAGGGGGATCAATCGACGAAGCGGTATTTCACCAGCGTCCAGAGAGCGATGAATCCATCCCACCAGGAGATCTTCTTGCCCTCCTCCTGTCTGCGTCCTGCATAGGAGATGGGCACTTCATAGATGCGGTAGCCACGTTTAAGCACCTTAGCCGTGATCTCCGGCTCCAGTTCGAAGCGGTGGGAGTGCAGGGGGATGAGCTTGATCACCTCTGCTCGGAAGACTTTATAGCAGGTCTCTACGTCCGTCAGGGTGCTTCCATAAAGCAGATTGGTGGCCAAGGTGAGGAGTTTGTTGGCTAAGGCATTCCAGAAACTCATGGCCTCCCGTCTGCCCAGGAAGCGCGAGCCGTAGACCACCTCAGCTCTGCCTTCGTGGATAGGCTTAAGTAGCTCGGGATAATCGCGGGGATCGTATTCCAAATCGGCGTCCTGGATCAGGATCACCTCGCCGGTAGCATGCTCCAGCCCCGTGCGCACAGCGGCTCCTTTACCGCGGTTGACCCGATGGCGAAGCACCTTAAGGTCTCCCTTGGCCTCCTCCTTGGCCAGGATCTCACTTGTGCCATCGGTGGATCCATCGTCGACCACGATGATCTCCTTCTCCATCTCGACGGCCCTGACCCGGTCCAACACTTCCTTGATGGTCGCTTGCTCATTATAAACGGGTATGATGACCGATAACTTCACTTCACTCCTCTCGGCGATGGCTCCTGAGAGAGGCCTCATGCTGAGCAGATGGGTGTCAGAAAAGCCTTCCTTGGGAAACCACTCGATATTATAGCCTATACTTCCCCCCTTGACAAATGGCGATCAGCCCTTGGTGAGAACCGACGAAAATCCAGAGCGGCTTCGGCTTGCCCTTTCGAATAATCTATGCTACAATACATTCCGATTGTCCATAAGGAGGGTTTAGCATGGCTGGGTTCGCTCAGAAGTCCATCGTTGAGTTCTTAGACGAGTTAGCCTCCAAGGCTCCTGTGCCTGGCGGGGGGAGCAGCGCTGCCTTGGGAGGGGCTCTGGCTGCTGGCCTTGTCAGTATGGTCTGCAACCTGACCTTGGGCAAGAAGAGGTACGCCAATGTGGAGGAGGAGATCAGGGACATACTGGCTCGATCGGAGAGGTTACGCGGAGAGTTGATCGAGCTCCTGGAGGAGGATGTCCAGGTCTATTCCAGGGTCTCTAAAGCATACAAGATGCCTCGTGAGACCGAGGAGGAGAAGCGAGCTCGCGCTGAGGCCATCCAGGCTGCTTTAAAAGACGCCACTGACGTGCCCATGCGTGTGGCTAAGGCATGCGTCGAGGTTTTGGAGATGTGTACTCCCCTCGCTGAGAAGGGGAACGTGATGGCGGTGAGCGATGCTGGAGTGGCGGCGCTTCTGGCCGAAGCAAGCCTGAGGAGTGCCGCCCTTAATGTGCTCATCAACCTGAGGGCTATCAAGGATGAGGCCTTCGTGGCCGAGAATCGGGCCAAGCTCGATGCCCTGCTGGAGGGCAAATCTGAGTTGAAGGAGGAGGTCTACGAGCTGGTAGTGGGGAAGCTGCAAAGCTAGAGGGGTAAAGCAAATGCCAGAAGAGATCGGAGAAAGGCTATCAAGGGTCGAGGCGATTCTCCAGGAGATCAAAAGGTCCATAGATCTCACGAACAAGCGTATAGACAATCTCAGGAACGATATCTCTGAGAATCGCGCAGAAATCCTGGGTCTCAGGGCTGAGATCAGGGATGAGATCGGAGGCCTCAGGGGTGAGGTCAGCGATATAAGGGGGAGGTTATGGTGGGTCATAGGGATCATGATCGGGATCCTAATTCCGATGTGGGTTACCATAATCCTTGCCATACTCCTTAAGTAACAAGGGAGGAAGCCAGGCTGGATGCCCTGCTGGCGGGCAAGTCGGAGCTGAAGGGGGAGATCTACAAGCTAGTGGTGGGGAAGTTATGAATCGAGCGTCCAAGCGTTTTAGCGCCTAAGCGATACAACGCTTAGACGCTAAGACGCCTAGGCGCTTGGAGGCTGAAAAAGGAGGCGATGATGACCGCTACAATTCTAGACGGGAGGGCTCTGGCCAAAACGATCCGTGAGGAGATCGCCGCCGAGGTGGCCGAATTCAAGGAAAAGCACGGCTTCGCCCCCACTATCGCCGTGGTGCGAGCTGGGGAGGATCCGGCCTCAGTGAGCTACGCCAAGATGATCGAGAGGTCCTTCGAGAAGGTGGGGATGGGCTTCGAACTCCATGCCCTGCCTGAGACGGCCAGCCAGGAGGAGATGGTAAACCTGGTGGCCAAGCTGAGCGCCGACGAAAGCGTGCATGGCATCATCATCCAGGAGCCTCTCCCTAAGGGCATAGACGAGGGAGCGGTGAAGGCCGCCCTCTCCCCCGATAAAGATGTGGATGGGGTTCATCCGATCAACGCCGGACGGCTGGCCCAGGTCGCTCCGGCGGGCAGGCCGCCAGGGGTTCCCCCTTTCTTCGTTCCGGCCACCCCTCTCGGCGGGATGGAGATCCTCAAGCGGCACGGTATTAAACTCGAGGGCAAAAGGGCGGTGGTGGTGGGACGCTCCAACATCGTGGGCAAGCCTATGGCCCTACTCCTATTACGAGAGAACGCCACGGTGACCATCTGCCATTCGCGCACTGTCAACCTGGACGATGTTTGCCGCGAGGCGGACATCCTGTGCGCGGCGGTGGGCCGGGCCGAGATGATAAAAGGTGATTGGATTAAGCCAGGAGCTGTGGTTATAGATTTCGGTTTCAACCGCATGGGCGACAGATGGGTGGGAGATGTGGATTTCGAGGCCGCCAAAGAGGTGGCCTCGGCCATCACCCCTGTCCCCGGCGGGACGGGGTCGGTGACCACCGTGATGCTCATGAGGAATGTCCTGGAAGCAGCGAGGAGGCAAGTCGAATCGGCTTGACAATCCATATGGCTTGTAGTAAAATACTGTGACAGAAATCACAAATCCCGGCTTACTCTAAGCCGGGTGTTCTTTGAAAGTCTTGGAAGGAGGAAGACCCATGAAGCTGGAGCCGCTACCCGAGATACCGAGCGATATCGAGATCGCTCAGGCGGCCAAGATGAAGCCCATCATTGAGATCGCCGAGAGCGTGGGCCTGACTAAGGACGACCTCGAGCCCTATGGCTGGTACAAAGCCAAAGTCCATCTGGACGTCCTGGAGAGGTTCAAGGATAGGCCCAATGGCAAGTACATAGATGTCACCGCTATCACTCCCACCCCCTTAGGTGAGGGGAAGACGGTGACCCTCATTGGCCTCTCCCAGGCTCTGGGTTACATCGGCAAGAAGGTCTTCACCTGCATCCGTCAGCCCTCGATGGGGCCTACCTTTGGCATCAAGGGCGGAGCCGCCGGCGGCGGCTACTCTCAGGTCCTGCCTATGGAGGACTTTAATCTCCACCTCACCGGCGACATCCACGCCGTAGGGGTAGCCCATAACCTCCTGGCCGCAGCTATAGACTCCCGCATGATGCATGAACGCAACTACAGCGATGAGGAATGGGCTAAGAAGGGGCTTAAGAAGTTAAACATCAACCCCTATAGCATCACCTGGAACCGGGTGGTGGATGTGGAGGACCGTTCCCTGCGCCGGATCATCATTGGATTGGGTAGCAAGTGGGATGGCTTCCCACGTGAGGCCGGTTACGACATCACCGTTGCCAGCGAAATCATGGCCCTTCTTGGCCTGGCCACCAGTCTCAAGGACATGAGGGAGAGGGTGGGGCGCATCGTCATCGGCACTGACTGGGATGGCCATCCTATCACCGCCGAGGATCTAGGGGTGGCAGGGGCCATGGCTGTGCTGCTCAAGGACGCCTTAATGCCCAACCTCATGCAGACCATAGAGCATACCCCTGTCTTCTGCCATACCGGCCCCTTTGCTAACATCGCCCACGGGAATTCCTCAGCCATCGCCGATATGATCGCCATAAAGCTGGTGGGGCCTGATGGCTATGTGGTCACTGAATCCGGCTTCGGCGCTGACTGTGGAATGGAGAAGTTCTTCGACATCAAGTGTCGAGTTTCAGGGTTGATTCCCAACTGTGTGGTGCTGGTGGCCTCGGTCCGCGCACTTAAGATGCATGGCGGCGGGCCCAAAGTCGTGCCCGGGTTGCCCTTGGACCCCGCTTATACAGAGGAGAACCTGGAGCTCTTGGAAAAGGGCTGCGAAAATTTGGCGGCTAATATCCGCATCGCCAAGCTTTTCGGCGTCCCTGTAGTGGTGGCCATCAATAGGTTCAGGACCGACACCGCAGCCGAATTGGAACTGGTCAAGGAGAAGGCCCTCGAGGCCGGGGCTGAGGATGCCTGCGTCAGCGAGGTCTGGGCTAGAGGGGGCGCAGGGGGTGTGGAGTTGGCCGAAGCAGTGATGAAGGCCTGTGAGAAACCCTCCCACTTCCGTTTCCTCTACCCTTTGGACATCCCTATCAAGGAGAAGATCGAGACCATCGCCACCAAGGTCTATGGAGCCGATGGAGTGGATTACTCCCCGGAGGCTGAGCGCAAGATCAAGCTTTATACCGATCTGGGCTACGACAACATGCCTATCTGCATGGCCAAGACCCACCTTTCACTCTCCCACGACCCCAATTGGAAGGGCGTGCCCAAGAACTACAGACTGCCCGTGCGCGATATCCGGGCCAGCGTGGGCGCGGGTTTCCTCTACCCCCTCTGCGGGGAGATGCGCACTATGCCGGGACTCCCCAGCGTGCCTGCCTTTATGAACGTCGATCTGGATGTAAAGACCGGCAAGGTCATAGGCCTATTCTAGCCATAGGGGCGTGCCCCTCTTGCGTGAGTCCGCAATGGCGAAAGCGCTTACCGTTGCCTGCCAGCGATGAGGCATCATCCCCTTGTAAGCGCTTTCGCCATAGAGGGCACGTCGAGGAACGGGTTCAGCGCCCGCACACACAGGGCCTATCCAGTCTTTAAAGCTTAGCGTCTTCGGGGAGTGCGCCTCCAATTTTACAAAAGGACGGTTCCATGCTATAATTTTGGAATTGGGAGGTGAGAAAGGATGGAGAGAGTGGTCTTCGAGGTGCCTAAGATGTACGCTGACCACCATGTGGTCGCTGTCAGGGAGGCTCTAACTGGCTTGGAGGGCGTGGCCAATGTAATGGCCAGCTCAGCCTTCAAGCGAGTGATAGTCGAGTACGATCCTGCCGTGATCACCCCAACGGCTATTGAGGGGAGCTTGCGCGCCGCTGGCTATGGGCCTGGTGAGGACTGGGAACTGCCTGAGTTGCCTGAGCCTAAGGAGGACGAATCCCCCTGGTTCCGATCTATCTGGCGGACCACCCAAACGGATCCGCGCGAGATAGAGATGGCCGGTGACTTCCGGATGTACTAGATACTGGAAGCTGGATACTAGAAACTGAATGCTAGTCATCAGTTTCCAGCTTCTAAGTTACAGGGTAGAGGAGTGCAATGGTGACGGATAATAACAAGACAATTGATCCGGCAGTGGCGGAGATGCTGGAGGTAGCTGAGGAGAGGGGCATCGAAACGGCCTTTGATCGCGCCGAAGCGATGAAGCCCTGCCCTATTGGAGCTAAAGGGGCCTGCTGTCATAACTGCGACATGGGGCCCTGCCGCCTGGTGGGCAAGCATACCAGGGGTATCTGTGGGGCCACCAGGGAGACGATCGCTGCCCGCAACTTCGCCCGCATGATAGCCGGCGGGGCTGCCGCTCACTCGGACCACGGGCGGGACATGGCTCTCACCCTGCTGGCAGCCGCTGAGGGAGAGGCCCCAGATTACAAGATAAGAGACGAGGCAAAGCTTCGAGAAGTAGCCGAGCTCCTGGACGTGCCTACTAAAGGTCGCGAGACGATGGAGATCGCCAGGGATGTAGCCTTGAAAGCCCTGGCCCAGCTCGGCAATCAGAAAGGGGAAATCCTTTACCTTAGACGCGCCCCGAAGAAGCGGCAGGAGGTCTGGAGAAAGGCGGGCGTCGCTCCGCGAGGCATCGACCGCGAAGTGGTAGAGATCATGCACCGCACCCACGTGGGGAACGATCAGTGGTATCAGAGTATCCTGATGTCCGCTTTGCGCACCGCCCTCTCCGACGGTTGGGGTGGGAGCATGCTCGCTACCGATATCACCGACATCCTCTTCGGCTCCCCAGTCCCGCTTACGGCTAATGTGAACATGGGCATGCTGAGCGAGGATGAGGTGAACATCGTCGTCCACGGCCACGAGCCGGTCCTCTCGGAGATGATCTTGGCCGCGGTCAACGACCCGGAGTTGATCGAATACGCCAAGAGCAAGGGGGCGAAAGGCATTAACCTGACCGGCATCTGCTGCACGGCCAACGAGACCCTGATGCGTCAGGGAGTGCCCACCATCGGCAACTTCCTCAGTCAGGAGTTAGCCATCGTCACCGGGGCCATAGATCTGATGATCGTGGACATCCAGTGCATCATGCAAGCTCTGGCTCCCCTGGCTGACAAGTTCCACACCAAGTTGATAACCACCTCCCCCCACGCCTACATCGAGGGGGCTGAGCGTGTGGATTTCGACGAACACCACGCCCTGGAGATCGCCAAGAAGATCGTGAAAATGGGCATTGACAACTTTCCCAATCGCGAGCGCGATAAAGTCCACATCCCGAAAGAGATCAACCACCTGGTGGCTGGTTTCTCCCACGAATACATCAACTATGCCCTGGGTGGCTTCTATCGCGGCTCCTTCCGCCCCTTGAACGACGCTGTGATGCAGGGACGGCTGCGTGGTGTGGCGGGGGTGGTGGGTTGCAACAACGCCCGCAGACGCCACGATTACTCCCACGAGTACATCACCCGCAAGCTGATCGAGAACGACGTGCTGGTGGTGATGACCGGTTGTGGGGCTATCGCCGCGGCCAAATATGGCCTTCTCTCCCCTGAGGCGGCGAAGTATGCCGGCCCCGGGTTGAGGGAGATCTGTGAGGCAGTGGGCATCCCGCCGGTGCTGCATGTGGGAAGCTGCGTGGATAACGCTCGTATTCTTACCATACTAAGCCAGATGGCCACCGAGGGGGGATTAGGCGAGGACATCGCCGACCTTCCGGCGGTTGGATTCGCCCCCGAATGGATGAGCGAGAAGGCCCTCTCCATCGCCACATACTTCGTCGGCTCCGGCTTATACACCATCATGGGCAGTAAGTCGCCTGTGGCCAATAGCCCCATCGTGGAGCGCTTCCTCAGCGAGGGCTGGGAGGAGCGTATAGGCGGCAAGTTAGAGTTCATCCCTGATCCCGAGGTGGCTGTGGAGAAGGCCCTGGAGCACATCGATAAGAAACGGGCCGCCTTGGGTCTTGTGGAATATGATCCTACCCGTTACGGCCAGAGCGGCGATAGGATCATGATGGAATTCATCGAGGCCATGAAGGCCGGCAAGCCGGTCAGCCCTTACAGCGCTAAGGTGGTTACTTAACCTAAGAAATTGGCCTAATGGGGAGAGGAATTGCCTTCTGGCTTTTAGCGTTGCAAGGAGGAAGGGTAGATGTCTAAGTACATCGCTCGCGCTGCCATCCGAGGTGCTAACCGGATCGTTAAAGAGGCTGAAGACCTCTTACAGAAGTCTCTAAAAGAATTGGGCCCTGAGACGCCGGTTCAATTCCCTAACACTGCCTACTACCTTCCGGTCATTTATGGCTTCACCGGCATCGAGGTGGAGAAATTGGGTGACCTTGTTCCGGTCATCGAAAAGGCCAAAAGCCTGCTGCATCCCGTTCCCGATGAGAGCATCTGGCTCCCCTACTTGGGGGAGACCCTCGACTGTGGTGCGGCCACCCTCCTGGCGGAAGAGGCCATCGAGGGAATTCGTCATGCCCGTGGCGAGCAGCCCGAACCCATCCCTGGTCTGCAGCTCAGCGGTTGCGAATTGGAGAAGGATAGCGGCTACGCCAATGGCCCTATAGGGGATACCCAGTTTAGAAGCTGGGGTATTCAGATGGTGGATGGGAGCATGCCTGGATTCGCGGCCATCGTAGGGGCGGCTAAGAGCAACGAGGCAGCGGTCACCATTGTACGGGAGCTGCAGCGGCGAGGCATCCTGATCTTCCTCTCCGGGAATGTGAACGGCGTCTCCATCATCGATCAGCTTATGGAGGAAGGGGTGGAGATGGGTTACAACGTCAATCTCGTCCCCTTCGGCCGGGACACCATCTCCGCTATCTACGCTTTAGGCTATGCCACCCGTTCTGCGCTGACCTTCGGCGGCCTGAAGGGAGGGCAGATCAGGGAGATATTGCTCTTCAATAAGTACCGCACTTTCGCTTTCGTCTTGGCCTTGGGCGAGGTTGACGATCTGAAATACGCCTCAGCAGCGGGGGCTCTCAACTATGGCTTCCCCACCATTGCCGACACGGTCATTCCCCAGATACTCCCCACCGGCATCACCACTTATGAGCATGTCGTCTCCATGCCCTTCGACGATATCGAAGGCAAAGATGATGCGGAGAAGGCCAGACGGCTGGTGGAGAAGTGCATCGAGGTGAGAGGAGTGAGGGTCAAGGTCACCGAGGTTGACATCCCTGTCCCCTACGGTCCGGCCTTCGTGGGTGAGATAGTGCGCCGGAAGGATATGCGCATCGAGTTCGGCGGCAAATACTCCCGCGCCTTCGAGTACCTGCGCATGCGTGACCTGGACGAGGTTGAAGACCATAAGATCGAGGTCATAGGCGACGGTTATGAGCACGTGGAGATGGGTGGGGCCATGAACTTGGGGATTGTGGTGGAGGTGGCCGGCCGGAATATGCAGGAGGATTTCGAGCCGGTGCTCGAGCGTAACATCCATGAGTTCATCAACGCTGCATCGGGGATCTACCATATGGGCCAGCGGGATATAGCTTGGTATCGCATTTCCAAATCCGCTGCTGAGAAGGGATTTAAACTGCACCACTTCGGCGAGATCATATGGGCTGCCCTGCACCAGGAATTTGGAGCCATCGTGGACAAAGTTCAGGTAAAGATCATCAGCGGAACCGCTAAGGAAGAATGGGAGAAATGGCTGGAGATAGCCCGCAAGGCCTACAAAGTGCGCGACAAGCGCTTGGCAGGGATGAAGGATGAGGACGTTGACACGTTCTATAGCTGCATCCTCTGCCAATCCTTCGCCCCCAACCACGTCTGTGTTGTCAGCCCGGAGCGAGTAGGGCTTTGTGGGGCTTATACCTGGCTGGATTGCAAAGCATGCCACCAGATCAATCCCAGGGGGCCAAACCAGCCGATTAAGAAAGGGGAGTGCCTCGACCCGGTTAAGGGCTACTTCACAGGTGTTGATGCATATGCTAAAAAGGCCTCCCATGGGACGGTGGAGAGGGTGAGCATGTACTCCGCTATGGAGAATCCCATGACTTCGTGCGGCTGCTTCGAGTGCATCCTGGTCTTCATCCCTGAGGCCAACGGTTTCATGACTGTCAGCCGCGACGATCCTAATATGACCCCCTGCGGGATGACCTTCTCCACCCTGGCTGGGTTGGCCGGCGGAGGCATCCAGACGCCAGGGGTGATGGGCCACGGCAAAGCGTACCTGCTCAGCGAGAAGTTCATCAAGGCCGATGGGGGATTCAAGCGCATCGTCTGGATGAGCAAGAACCTCAAGGAGGAGATGCACGACGATCTGCAGAAGGTCTGCGAACGGATAGGCGAGCCCGATCTGCTGGACAAGATAGCAGACCATACGACGGCCACCACCCCGGAGGAGCTTGTGAAATTCCTGAAAGAGAAAGGGCATCCAGCTTTGACCATGCCGCCACTGCTATGATCGCCGGGGTCACATTCGGCGTGATCGCTGGCCAACGGGAACTGGCACCAGTAGAGTTGTTGCACAATAGTAGAGGGATCTAAGACCATTCCGAAAATGACCCGTTTTAGGCACTTTTGGCCCGCACGAAGCGGTTTTTGGAGACCAGATCACCCCATTTATGCGCAAATTTCGGCCATGGGAGAAAATCGTACTATCAAGGCCAGTCAGCCAATTGTGCAACAACTCTAGTAACAAGCGATGGAGGGAGAGATCGATGGCTGTTGAGGTGGAGATTCCTAAGGAGAATTGGAGCAATGCGGTAGTAGAGGTCACTATAGGGGCGACGGAGGCCGAGGGGGGCACTCGCTCCAAGACGGTCACCGTTGGTGGCGAGACCACATTGCCCTTCCTTCACTTCGAGGGAGAGATACCCCACCCGCCGGTGGTCGCCGTGGAGATCCAGGACCATTACCCTGAGGATTGGTCCCCTTTGCTCCTGGAGACCTGGGGCGACAATGTGTTGCATGATCCCGCTCTCTGGGCGGAGAAAGCCGAGGGATGCGGCGCCGATCTAATCATGCTGAGGCTGAGGGGCAAGGATGAGAAAGGTAACAGGACCACCCCTGAGGAAGCGGTCCAGACGGTGAAGAAGGTATTGGAGGCTACCGGTCTGCCCCTGATCGTACGCGGGCCGGGCGAGGCCGAACACGACAACGAGCTCCTGGTGGCCGTGGCGGAGGCCGCTGAGGGGGAGAGGATAGTCATGGGCCTCTGCGAGGATAAGAATTACCGCACTATCGTGGCTGCGGCTATGGCCCATGGCCACTTGGTCATCTCCAGCACGCCTATGGATGTGAACCTATCTAAACAGTTGGTCATCCTCATCACCGATATGAGGTTCCCCATAGATCGCATCCTTGTGGACCCAACTACTGGAGCCTTAGGATACGGGATCGAATACGGCTACTCGGTGATGGAGAGGACGCGTATCGCCGGCCTTCAGGGAGATAAGATGACCGCGTTGCCGATGATCTGCTTTGTGGGTGAGGAATGTTGGCGGCAGAAAGAGCTTAAGGTGAATGAGGGCGTCCCTCCAGCCTGGGGAGATTGGCTTATACGCAGCATCAATTGGGAGGCGATGACAGCCACCACCCTTATCCATTCAGGGGCGGACGTGGTCACCATTCGTCATCCTAAAACGGTGGAGATCGTTAAAGGGTTCATTGAGAGGATGATGGCCGGGAACTAAGCTGTTGGGTGGATGAGCAATCCATGGAGAGTTAACCCCTTCAATTTGAGATAAGGAGAGGCCAAAGATGCCCTTAAGTGCTCTCGAAATCTACAAATTACTTCCTAAAACGAATTGTAAAGAGTGTGGGTTCCCAACCTGTTTGGCCTTTGCCATGAGGGTGGCTGCTAAACAGGTCGAGCTCGATGCCTGCCCTTACATCTCCGAGGAAGCGAAGGAGAAATTAGCTGCTGCTTCGAGGCCTCCCATGCGGTTGGTGACTGTAGGCGTCGGTGATAACAAGATCGAGGTGGGCAATGAGACGGTGCTCTTCCGCCATGATAGAACCTTCGTTCACGAGCCGGGGCTGATGATTCGGATCAAAGACACACAGCCTATCAAGGAGATAGAGGAGACGGCGGCCCAGGTCGATGGCTACTATGTGGAACGCGTGGGGATGAAGCTATGCCTTAACGGCGTCGCCTTAGAGAACGCTTCCGGTGAAGTTGAGACCTACCTGAAAGCCTTAAAGGCGGTGCAGGCTAACACCGACTTGCCCCTCATCCTGATGGCTAAAGATCCAAAGGTGATGGCCGCTGCCTTGGAGAACCTGGGCGATGAAAATCCACTGATTTACGCTGCTACCAAGGACAACTGGTCGGAGATGGTTGAGTTGGCCAAGGAGTACAAATGCCCCCTGGCCGTTTACGAAGCCGATGGCCTCGATGAGCTGGCCGGCCTGGTGCAACAAGTGGAGGAGGCAGGGGTAGAGGAGATCGTCCTCGACCCTGGGACGAGGGGCTTCAATGACTCGTTAAATGTCATGACCCAGATCCGCCGCCTGGCATTGAAGAGGAATTTCCGCCTCTTTGGCTATCCCATCATCACCTTCCCCGGTGAGGGGACAAATTCGATCGAGGAGGAGACGATCCTTGCCGGACAGCATATCGCCAAATACGGCGGCTTCATCGTGCTTGAACACTTCAACCCGGCGCAGATCTATCCCCTGCTGACCCTCCGCCTGAACATCTTCACCGATCCTCGGGTGCCCATCCAGATGGAGCCAGGAGTTTATGAATTCGGCGAGCCCACCCCGGAGTCGCCTCTGTTAACCACCACTAACTTCTCACTCACCTACTTCAGTGTAGCCGGTGAGATAGAGGCCTCCGGCGTGCCATCCTGGCTGCTGGTCTGTGATTCCGAGGGGATGAGCGTGCTCACCGCCTGGGCGGCCGGCAACTTCGACGCTGAGAGGATCGCTAAGGACGTGAAGCGGTTCGGCGTCGCCGATAAGATATCCCACCGGAAAATCATCATCCCTGGCCTCGTAGCGGTCATCATGGGCGAGCTGGAGGAGGAGCTGGGAGGGGATTGGAAGGTCCTGGTCGGCCCTAAGGAGGCTATGGAGATACCTCGCTATCTGAAAGAGGTCTGGGAATAGAGTTGTTGCACAATTGACTGCTTGGCTCCAAAAGGGCGATTTTCTCCTATGAAGGCCAAACCCTGCGCACAAATGGGGTGATCTGGCCTCCAAGATCGCTTCGCGGGACAAAAGTTCCCAAGGTTTGGCGATTCCGGGATTGGTTTCAGGCCTGTCCACTGATGAGCTCGCTGCTGGCCGGGGTGATGAGCTCGCTCGCTGCTGACTGGGGTGAAAGAATTTCGCGAACTTACCGCGAGCGAGCTCATCAGGTGAAGGGGTTTTGCCAACCTGCCGCGAGCCCTGTGGAATAAACTCTATTCCACAGGGCGAGCGAGCTCAGCATCAATTGTGCAACAACTCTAATGATGCGCTCCCTGGTTAAAGCGCTCACAGGATAACAGCGTTTCCTCCCTCGAAGTTCTTCAGCTGTTGTGAGATGCTTGTTCGCGAGTGGGGTGAGTGCTTTAGCTATCGCCTTCCGCAGGTGGTGCGCGTCAGTGGAGTGGTTGCACACGACCATCTTAAACGAGGGCCGCTTTTCGCGGGGAGAGGTTAAACGGTGTTAAACATCGAAGCGAGCTACTTCATCTTCGCTTTCGTGGCCGTCGTCGGGGTTCTGCAGGTGATGGCCGCACGCCATAAACTGCGGGGCCTCTCCTTTATCAGAGATATGAGGAAGCCGCTCCCGGGGTATCTGCTGGGAGCGGTGTTGATCGTTGGGACCTTTGGCTGGTTCTTCAGCACGCAAAAGGGGATATTCATCCCCGGTCCAGCCGGTGCTCAGTTTCTGTTTCTCTTCTCCACCGCGTCCCTCTGTGCCTTGGTTGCCACACTCCTGCTCTCCACACTGATCCACCATTCGCCTCCCCTGAGAGGAAGAGGCCGCTCGCTTCGCTGCCAACGGGTATCCTTCGAAGGAGGCCAGGGGGAGCTTTACACCCCTCCCCATCGGAGTCCGCCATGGCCTGCGGTATGCATCGTGCCCAGCCCCGTCGGGGGAGGCTGGGAAAGGATCGCCGCCGACTTAGCTGAGAGCGGTTTCGTAGTCCTTGTCGCTGAACTGAGCGTAAGCCGATACCCCGAGATACTTACCTTGCTGCCGGAGGCTGTGTCCTACCTCTCGGCCAGGGATGGAGTGGATCATGAGCGCATCGGAGCGATAGGGCTGGATCTGGGAGGAGACCTGACCATCTGTGCCGTTACATCGGATAAACGGATTAAGGCAGCGATCGCCTTGGCGCCCCTTATCGAGGAGGAAAGCGCTAGGCCGGGGTTGAGGCTCCTGAGGGAGATGAGTTATCTTCAAGCCGTGCGTTGGTTTCGGTTTTTGGATGGAGGGGGGTTGTTAGCAAGGTTGAAGTCAAAGCAACATGCGGAGAAGATCGGGCCTCAACCTTTCCTCGCCGTCTATGGTGAGGAAGACGGTTTGGTTTCTCTGGCGCGGGCGCGTCAGGCCTTAGGCGCTGCGGGGGAGTTGAAATTTGTTGGAGGCGAGGGGCATACAAGCTTGTTTACCAGCCCCACGGTTGCATCGATGGTTGTGCAGTGGTTCAAGGAGAAGCTGTAGGCCATGCCGCTCGACCTGGGATTGTTCAGGCTGATCAACGGCTTAGCTGGGAGGATGGGCTTTCTGGATGCGGTGATGCGGCTCTTCGTCAATGAGTACTTTGTGCCCACGACCATGTCCCTCATCTTAATCGCCCTCTGGTTCACCGGCCGGGAGCGCAACCAGCGGGCAGCTCTGCAGGCTGCCATATCGCTGGGATTGGCCAACCTCATCGTTAAGCTCTGCAATTTAGTCTACTTTCGCCCCCGTCCTTTCGCCTTTCACGAGGTGAATTTGCTGTTCTACCGTCCTTCGGACTCCTCCATGCCCAGCAATCCGGCCGCCGTTGGCTTCTCCTTCGCCACCGCTGTATGGCTGCACAACCGTAGGGTGGGGGCCGTCATGTACGTTCTCGCTGCCCTTTTCGCCTTCGCTCGGATCTACTGCGGAGTCCATTATCCCTCCGATGTCGCCGTGGGCACTCTGATCGGCATCCTCTCAGCCTATTTCGTCTTCAAGAGCGGCGGGTTCTTGGAGCCTTTGATAGCTTTAGCTATCAGGATAGGGCGAAGGTTGCATTTGGCGTGATCTGAGGGAGATCTATGGGTAAATACGTCGTCGTTTTTGAGCCTTCTGGGAGATCTGTGGAAGTTGAGGCCGGCACGCTTATAGCGGATGCTGCCAGCCGAGCTGGCCTGGAGATGCCCTTGCCCTGCGGTGGACAGGGGCGTTGTGGCCGTTGTAAGGTCTTGGTCAAGCATGGGCCGGTTAAGCAGCCACACACTGCCTACCTCTCGCCTGAGGAGCTGGAGCAGGGCTATGTGCAAGCCTGCCAGGCGACCATCCAGGGCGATGTGGTCGTCTTCATCCCCCCTAAGGCGAAGATAAAACGTGTGGTCTCCGTTGAGAGGGCTCCCGAGGAGGTCGTCCTGCCCGTTAGATGCGATTGGCGAAGGGAGCCGACTGTTCGCAAGTTGTTCCTGGACATCGAACCCCCCAGCTTGGCTGACCAGACCAGCGATTTCGAACGCTTGAAGCGAGAACTCTTTAAGCAGCATGGCATCCAGGACGAGGTATCGGTCAGCCTTCCCCTGCTGAGGAAAATGGCAAGCACCCTGCGTCAGGCGGATTGGAAGGTGACAGCTGTCCTCGATATGGGAATGGTAGACCATGCCCCCTTACGGCTGATAGACCTTCTGCCAGGCGACCAGACAGGCAGCTCCTTCGGTGTCGCCGTGGATATCGGGACTACCACCAATGTCGTCTACTTAGTGGACCTGCTCAGCGGGAAGGTCGTCGACATCGCCTCGGCTTACAACGGCCAGACGGCCTGTGGCGAGGATATCATCTCCAGGATCATCTACTCCGAGAAGAGGAAGGAGGGGCTGCAGCACCTCCAGAGCTTAGTGGTCAAGACCATCAACAGCCTCCTGATGGAGCTGAGCCACCGCAACGGAGTAGACCTGGAGGAGATATACCGGATGACTGTGGCTGGCAACGAGACGATGATCCATCTGTTCTTGGGCCTGCCCCCCAAATTCATCCGCTATGAGCCCTACATCCCCACCATGACCCACCCCCTGCCCGTCACGGCGGAGGAGATAGGGGTCAAGATCAATCCCCAGGCCACTATAGATTGCCTGCCGGGGGTTGGGGCCTATGTAGGGGCCGATATCACTGCCGGCGTGCTCAGCTCAGGGCTCTTCGCCACCGATAAGCTGACGGTCTTCATGGACATCGGCACCAATGGTGAGATCGTCTTAGGCAACGCCGATTGGCTGATCAGCTGTGCTTGCTCGGCTGGCCCCGCCTTCGAAGGGTTTGGGGTGGAGGATGGGATGATGGCCACCACCGGCGCCATCGAGGAGGTATGGATCAACTCCAATACCTTCGAGCCAACCTATGACACCATCGGAGATGCCCCTCCCAAGGGCATCTGTGGTTCAGGGCTGATCTCGCTTCTGGCCGAGATGTTCATCACTGGGGTAATTGATAAGGCTGGTAAGATCAACTTGAGCTTGGACACGCCACGGGTGCGGAGGGGGAGGCACGGCCCTGAATACGTCGTCGCTTGGGCTGGGGAGACGGAAAGGGGGAAGGATATCGTCATCACCGAGGTGGACATCGCCAACTTGATGCGGGCCAAGGCCGCTGTCCGCGCGGGGGTTACAGTCTTAGCGCGCAGGGTGGGGGTAAGCTTGGCTGAGGTCGAGCAGGTCCTCATCGGCGGGGCTTTCGGCAAGCACATCAACGTCGAGAAGGCCATCCAGATCGGACTGCTGCCGGACATGCCCTGGGACAGGTTCAAGTTCCTGGGCAACACCTCCATCCTGGGGGCCTACACCGCCCTCCTCTGCCGCGACATGCGCCGTAAGGTTTATGAGATAGCCGAGAAGATGACCTACCTGGAGCTGAGCGCCGATAACACCTTCTTCGACGAATTTAATGCTGCTCTCTTCCTTCCCCATACCGATTTGAGCCAGTACCCTTCGGTGATGAAGCTTCTGAGGAAGCAGGGCATTGCTATCTCATGACTCGCAAGCGATCTCGCATAAAATTTCAAAGCGGAGTGTTAAAGTACAAGGTAGTTTGGAATGGATTTAATTTACCTGGACTACAACTGCTTTCAAAGAGGGTTTGATGACCCTCGACAGATAAGGATCCGAATGGAGGCTTTAGCGTGTCAGGAGATATTCATAAGGGCGGAGGAAGGCAAAGTGCGCTTGGTTTGGTCTTTTATGCATGAGGATGAGACGACACTCTGTCCCTTCCCGGAACGAAAATACGAGGTCCTTCGCCTCGCTGCTCTTTGCAAAGTACGGATAGGTCCAGAGGAAGAAATCTATAAGCTCGCTAAATCATTTCAGAAAAAGGGAGGGCTTTCAGCCAAAGACGCCGTCCACCTGGCATGTGCCTCTTATATCGGCGCCGATGTTTTCCTAACCTGCGATGACAGACTAATCAAGCAGGCTAAACGATTGAAACTTGAGATGGGGGTCATGAACCCGGTAGATTACATTAGACAGGAGGCGAGATGATGGAGAAGGTGAGAATAATGGATGACACAGAGGTTAGGATCAGGGGGATAGAAGCCTTAAACAAGGCCCTTGGCCCTGCCGCCGCCCTCAGATTCCTTACTTTGCTTCACCGTGAACCCACCGACTATGTGGAAATCTCTCGGCGGCTCTATGAGGGACAGACGATAGAAGAGATATTCGAAAGAGCTCAAAAGCACTGGAAGGAATAGCCTAATGCCCGTAACGGCATATGCCGTTGGCGGCTGACGCCCAAACCCGCCGCTTCTCTGCACGCGGGGAATGGGGTGTGTGGCATCTCAAGTGCCGAGAAGATGACCTACCTGGAGCTGAGCGCCGATAACACCTTCTTCGACGAATTTAATGCTGCTCTCTTCCTTCCCCATACCGATTTGAGCCAGTACCCTTCGGTGATGAAGCTTCTGAGGAAGCAGGGCATTGCTATCTCATGACTCGCAAGCGATTTCATTCAGTGTACAGAGAGGGGTTGCGGGGGAGCAATCTTATCCGTTGAGCGAGGTGAAATGGCTAAGAAAATAGTTGCTACGGGAAGAGGAGGAGTTGGAAAATCGACCTTTGTAGCCTTGGTTGCCAGATACCTGCACCCTCCGTTGCTGCTCATCGATCTTGACCCCGATCAGTGCTTGCCTGAGATGGTAGGGGTGAACTTGGAGAAGGAGAAAGTGAGGACCGTTTCGAGCGCGCTTTACGATGTCATCGAGGAGAGGAGGAGCGGGAAAGACCCCTCCATGGCCCTTCCGGAGCGGATGAGGTATCTCCTTCAGGCCGAATGCCTGTACGAGGGTGAGAGGTTCGATCTGATCACCTTGGGAACGAAGCTAACAAAGGGCTGCTACTGCGTTCCCGATGAGCTGCTTAAAGTGAATATCCCCAGGTTGGCTAAGAACTATGCGAATGTGCTGATCGATTCGCCAGCTGGCCTGGAGCATTTGAACAGGAAAGTATTCTCAGATGTGGATGATCTATTTGTGCTATTGGACCCCTCCTTGAAATCCCTAAAACACATAGAGAGGGTTGAGAGGATCGCCAAGGCGATAGGGATCCATTACACCCACCTTTACCTGGTGGGGAACCATAGGTTTAAGGAGGGGTTGGAGGAGCACATCCGATCCATAGATGGAATTTACCTGGGGAAGATAGATTACGATCCCAACGTGGAGGAGTACAACCTAAACGGGAGATCACTGCTGGAGCTGCCCGATGATTCGCCCGCTTGTTTATCCGTCAGGAGGATACTGACCAAGGCAGGCTACGAGATCAAGGGGGCCAGGCGCCCCCGAGGCCAGGTGATATTGTCCTACAATTTCTAACCGGAGGGAGAGGAAAATGCTGTTAGTTATTGGTGAGAATATAACTATCGGCACCGATGCGGTGCGGAAGGCTATCGAGGAGAGGGACGCGGAGTTCATCCAGAAAAGGGCTATCTCCCAGGTCAAGCACGGGGCAGGCATGCTTGACCTCAACATCGGCCCCCAGAAGAAACACGGGGTCGAGGTCATGGAATGGATCGTTGACGTCGTGCAGGAGGTCGTCGATGTCCCCCTCTGCTTAGACACAACCAACGTCGCCGCCCTCGAAGCCGGCTTGAAACGCTGCAAGAAGCAGCCCATGATCAACTCCACCTCCGCCGATCCGGAGCGCTTGGAAAAGATCATGCCCCTTGCTGCGAAGTATAATGCCAAGGTCATCGCTCTTACCATGAAGAAGACCGTTCCTCCCACCGCTGAAGAGCGAGCGAAGATAGCCATGGAGATATTGATCCCTAAGGCCGTGGAGTTGGGCATCCCTATGGAGGACCTTTACCTTGACCCTCTGGTGTTGACCGTGCAGGGCATGCAAGACTATGCCCCCCAGACGGTGGAGGCCCTTCGTTACTTCAAGCAGCTGACCGATCCTCCCCCCATGACTGTGGTGGGATTGTCTAACATCTCTAACAACGTGCCTTGGGAGCTTCGAAGTCTGATCAATCGCACTTACTTAGTGATGCTTATGGCCGCTGGATTGGATGCCGCCATCGCTAATCCCTGGGACAAGAAGCAGAATGAGTTCATCAGGATTATTGAGGAGAGAGACGATAGCACCCCGGTGGGCAAACTCCTGCTCAACATATACGACGCTGTGGCGGCTATGGAGGAGCCGGATCCGTCCCTGGTGGACATGGATGATCCTGAGCAAGTGGCCATCTGGAAGACCGTCCAGGTTCTGGAGAACAAGGTCATCTACGCCGATGGCTACCTGAAGAAGTAGCCGCGCTCGTGGGTCCTGAAAGGGGACTGTAATATGGGCGACGAGGGCATTCGCAAGGTGCTCGCCGAATTCGGGTACGAGCTGAGGGAGGTCGAGAGGGGCTATGCCAACAGGACCCTTTACCTCAACCTCTCCGACAACACCATTGCCAGCAAACCTGTGACCCAGCAGATGAAGGACATCTTCATTGGGGGCAGGGGCTTCGGCCTTTGGCTCCTGTGGAATGCGGTGACCGGCGACACCAAGTGGAACGATCCACAGAACGAGATAATCATAGCCTCCGGCCCCATCGGCGGGATCACCCAGTACCCCGGTGCAGGGAAATCGGCCGTGGTGAGCCTCTCTCCGCTCACCGGCTCGGTGATGGACTGCAATGTGGGCGGTTACTTTGGGCCGCTTCTCAAATTCGCAGGGTGGGATGCCATCGAGATCCAAGGCAAGGCCGAGAGGGATGTGATCGTCTTCATCGATGGGAATGAGGGGAAGGTAACCATCGAGGAGGCTCCTGAAGAGCCCGTGGACAGCCATCTGATCGGGGAACAGATGGTGGAAAGGTATGCAGATTCGGAGCGGGAGAGGCGTGATATCTCCTCCGTCTCTACTGGAAGGGGAGCGGAACACACCCTTATCGGCTGCCTCAACTTCAGCTGGTACGATCCGCGCCGCAGGTGCGTGCGCTTCAAGCAGGCAGCCCGCGGAGGGATCGGGACCGTCTTCAGGGACAAGAGGATCAGGGCTCTGGTGGTCAAGTACAGCGGGGTGAAGGGCGATTCCAATCATCCGGCAGATCTGGAGCGCATCATCAGGGTGGGCACCAAGATGCACAAGGAGATCCATGATTACGATCCTGTGCAGAACAACATGCGCGAGGTGGGCACCCCTTACCTAGTGGGAATCATGAATGACTACGACCTCCTGCCGGTACATAACTTTAAGTTTGGGTCGCATCCAGAGGCGAGGAAGATCACAGGGGAGGTATGGAGGAAAAGATTCACCCAGGGCCTCTTCGATGGCTGTTGGTACGGATGTACTCTCAGCTGTTCCCATGCCGTAGACGGATATGTGGTCAAGACGGGGCCATACAAAGGACAGGTGGTGAGCGTCGATGGCCCGGAGTACGAGACTATCGCTGGCTGCGGCGCTAACTGCGGCATATTCGACCCCGAGGCCATCCTGGAGATCAACTTCTACTGTGATACCTATGGCTTGGATACCATCTCTTTCGGCACTTCGATCGCCTTCGTGATGGAGTGTTACGAAGCTGGTATCCTCAACAGAGAAATCACCGGCGGACTGGAGCTGAATTTCGGCAATGCTGATGCCGTTATCGAGCTGCTCCATCAGATGGGGCGGGGCGAGGGGTTTGGCTTGATCGCTGGCCAAGGGGTCCGCCGCATGAAAAAGATATTCACTGAGAAGTATGGAGCCGATCCTCGATTCCTCCAAGACATCGGTATGGAGGCTAAAGGGTTAGAGTTCTCAGAGTATGTGACCAAGGAATCGTTGGCTCAGCAGGGCGGTTACGGCCTGGCGTTGAAGGGTCCCCAGCACGACGAGGCCTGGTTGATCTTCATGGACATGGTGGCGAAGCAGATACCGACTTTCAAGGACAAGGCTGAAGCCCTTCACTACTTCCCCATGTGGCGGACCTGGTTCGGGCTGTGTGGCCTTTGCAAGCTGCCTTGGAATGACATCGTCCCGCCCGACAATGACCAGACGGACGAGCCAGCTAAGGTGCCGGAGCATGTGCAGAACTACGTGGAACTGTTCTCAGGGGTGACCGGGCGGGAGGTGACCGCTGAGGATCTGATCACTATGTCCGAGAGGGTCTACAATTTCCAACGGGTCTTTAACTTGAAGATGGGGTTCGGCACTCGCGAACACGACGCTATCCCCTATCGCGCCATGGGGCCGGTGACGGTCGAGGAGTATGAATCGCGGGCCGAACGCTATGACAGGCAGCTCAGGGAGCTGGTAGGTTTTGACCCTGAGGGGAAGACCACCGAGGAGAAGATAGCTGCCCTGCGGGCCTACCGTGAGGAGCAGTATGAGAAGCTGATGGACGCCGTCTACAAGCGCCGAGGTTGGACCCTCAATGGCATCCCCACCTTAGAGACCCTCAAGCGATTGGGCATCGATTTCCCCGATGTGGTGGAATTGGTGAAAAGCGCATTGGGGTACGAGCAAGGGGGGAGGTAGATGGAGGATACGAGGAAGATCCCCGGCCCTAAGGCTAGGGCCTGGATCAGGAGGGATGCCGCAGCCATCTCCCCCTCTTACACTCGTTCCTACCCCTTTGTTATGGACCATGGCAAGGGCTCTATCGTCTGGGACGTGGACGGCAACCGCTACATCGACTTCAACGCTGGGATCTCCGTCTGCATCACTGGGCACTCCCACCCGGCTGTGGTCAAGGCCATCCAGGAGCAGGCTGAGAAGTTCATCCATATTTCAGGGACGGATTTCTACTATCCCCAGCAGATCGAGTTGGCGGAGAAGCTCATCTCTATCACGCCTGGCGATGAGCTGAAGCAGGTCTTCCTTACCAACTCCGGCACTGAGGCTATCGAAGCGGCCATCAAATTGGCCCGCTACTACACCGGTCGCCCCCGTTTCTTGGCCTTCTTGGGCAGCTTCCATGGCCGCACCATGGGCTCCTTGGCCCTGACGGCCAGCAAATCGGTCCAGAGGAGGGGCTTTGCCCCCCTTCTGCCCGGTGTAACCCATGCCCCTTACGGCTACTGCTATCGCTGTCCTCTTAACCTGGAATATCCGGATTGCGACATCGCCTGTGTAGGCTACATCGAAGAGACCCTCTTCCACACAGTCCTCCCTCCGGAGGAGGTGGCGGCCATCTTTGTGGAGCCCATCCAGGGTGAGGGGGGCTACATTGTGCCCCCGCCGGAGTTCCATGTTCGGCTCAAAGAACTGGCCGAGAGGTATGGCATCCTCTTCGTGGTCGATGAGGTGCAGTCAGGGATGGGCCGCACGGGAAAGATGTGTGCCATCGAGCATTGGGGGGTGGTGCCCGACATCATCTGCCTCGCCAAGGGCATCGCTTCAGGCATGCCCTTAGGGGCGATGGTGGCCAGGAAATCCCTGATGACCTGGGAGGCCGGCTCGCATGCCAGCACCTTCGGAGGCAATCCCGTCTGCTGCATGGCAGCCCTCGCCACGATCAAGCTCCTGGAGGACGGTCTCATGGAAAACGCAGCGCGCATGGGGCAGTGGATAATGGATCGCTTGAATGAGATGAAGGCCCGTCATCCGAGCATAGGCGATGTGAGGGGCAAGGGGCTAATGATCGGGATCGAGCTGGTGGAGGATAGAAGGACCAAGGAACCGGCCTCCAAGCTGCGCGATGATGTCCTGCAGAGGGCCTTCAGGAAGGGCTTGCTCCTCTTGGGATGTGGCCTTAGCACAATCCGCATCATGCCTGCCCTGAACATCGATAAGGAGACGGTTGAGGAGGGACTGGCCATCTTCGAGGAAGCTCTGACCGAAGGGGAGGCAAAGGGAAAGTCAGGGCATTCTCAGTAGATATAGCGCTGCTTCTGCCTCAAGGTAAAAGCGGAAAGGGCCGAGGGTGCCCTCAGCCCTTTCCGCTTGTCATCACTTCTTGACCTTAACTTCGATGACCTTGGGCTTGACCGCCTCAGCCTTAGGGATGGTCAGCTTGAGGATGCCGTTCTCGAAGGTGGCCTCGGCTTTATCGGTCTCCAGGCCAGAGGGCAGGGAAATGGAGCGGGAGAAGGCCCCATAGCGACGCTCCTGGCGGATGTAATTCTCCCGCCTTATCTCCCTCTCAGCTTTGGCTTCCCCTTTAATCCTCAGGGTGTCGCCAGTGATGGTAACGTCCACATCCTCCGGCTTGATCCCAGGGAGTGCGGCTTCAACGATCACGTTCTCATCGGTTTCGTACATATCGACGGGGAAGCTGACCCCTACGGGGGTCGGCCACCTCCTTCGAGGTCCGAAGAAGGCCTCCTCTAGACGGTCCATAGCCTCCCTCATGGCGGCCAGCTCTTCTTCGAAGGGCTCCCATCTTATCAGTGACATCTTTCACCTCCTTCCCGAGCTTGATTGTATCAGTGTTTTCCTGGCTGCGCAACCTCGTGCTCAGCCTATTTGGCTTCGTTTTTGGTCATTATCCCTCGGTGGTAGCGGGCCAACCACTTGAGGAATTCGTTCGCCCGCTCCTGCTCTGCCCTCCGCCGAAATCGCTCCAGCCGCTTAAATATCTCGACCTGGACCTGCCTGGGATGGGGCACGGAGTCGAAGGTGAATTCCCCTATCTCCCCTGCTGTCTCCAAGCGCACATGGCCGAAGTCGAGGATCCTGGCGATGATATTAGGTTGCAGGTAGCGCACATCCTGGATCTTGTCCAGGCCAGCCTCCCTGCGGTGCTCGTAGCGGAAGGGCACCTTCTCGATGTCGATGACTCGCTCGTTAGTCACGACATAGAGGTCATTTCGCCAGTCGATAACCAGCCAGGCGATCCTTAGCCCTATGATCACCAGAGAGATGCCTAAGAGGAGATCCGCCCAGACGATGATCGACCTATGAAAAATGCCGATGGCCACCCAGATGGCGATCACTGTGAGAAGGATCAACGATGGGGATATCAACTGGGTGAACAGGATCCACCAATGTTTGCGCCAGATGATCTGGTCTTCCCCGAAGATGGGTTTGGGAAAGAGCATTCTCTTAAGCACCTCGGGTATCTGCTCCCGCCTTGCCCTTTCGCTTTCCCAGCGCAACCCCTCAGCGGTTGGGGGCAGAGGCTTGGGCTCCACTGGGGGAAGGCCGACTATTCGACGGACGGTGTTAAGGTCTTCCTCCTCTTCCCCTGCCCTGAGGGGGTACCCCTTGATCTGCTCCACCAAGGCCAATATCTGGGCCTGGGCCTTGCGTGGCTTCCTGATCCCTATGAAGCGGACAGTGCCTAAGGTGCCTGCGGTCTGGATGATCACGTTGCCGAAGTAGAGCAGGTTGGGCATCAAGCCCTTCATCTCTACGCTGACATCCTGGATCATCCCTAAGGGGGCTTCGTCCCTTTTCTCCCGGATGAATGGCACCTTCTCGATGTGGATGACGCGCTTGTCGGTCACGATGTAGCGGTCGTTTTCCCAATCCGCTGCGCGCCAGGCGATCCATAGCGTCAGCATCAGGATCGCTGTTCCTGGAAGGGCCAGGACCACCCGCGGGAGAGATGGAATTCGGCCTAACATCCAGGCGATCAAGGCGAAGAGCAATAGGATCGCGACAGGCAGCCTGAGCCATTGGTAGAGAAGGTACCAATGCTTCCTCTCAAAGATGATGACTTTCTCGTCCGCCCCTTGTCCTGGGAACAGGAGCTTCTCGGCCATGGTTAACTGAGATACTCCTTCAGCCGCTCTGCTAAGGGCGCATTCATATTCGGGATAGCAGCCAGTTCCTCTACCGTGGCCTTTCGGATGGCCTCGATAGAGCTGAACCGTTTAAGCAGAGCCTTTCGGCGTGCCGGGCCGATGCCTGGCACCTCCTCCAGGATGGAGGCCAGGTTCTCCTTGCGGCGCAGCTTGCGGTGGTAACCTATGGCGAAGCGGTGGGCTTCATCGCGGATACGCTGGAGCAGGAAGCGGCCCTGTGAGCCCGGGGGAAGTATAAGCGGGCGAGAGCTCTCCGGGATGAATACCTCCTCCCGGCGCTTGGCTAAACCGACGATGGGGATCTGCTTATCCAATCCGAACTCCGCCAGCACCTCTAAGGCGGCGTTAAGCTGCCCCTTGCCTCCATCAACGACGATTAGATCGGGCAGCAAGGTCCAAGTCCCCGATTTCTCCCGCTCTGCCCTTTTAAGCCTTCTCCTCAGCACCTCTTGCAGCATAGCATAATCGTCGATCCCCTCTACGGTGCGGATTTTAAAGCGTCGATACTCGCTCTTTCTGGGCGCGCCCTTGACGAAGACCACCATGCTTCCTGTGGCTGATTTGCCCTGGATGTCGGAGATGTCGTAGCCTTCGATGCGGGTGGGCGCCCTCTCCAGCTTAAGGTACTCCTGCAGCTCTGCCAGGGCCTGCACGTTGCGGCTCTCCTCCATTGACCTCTGGCTTCTCAAAGCTGCCAAAGTCTCGGCTGCGTTTTCAGCGGCCATCTCCACCAACTCCCTCCCTGTGCCCTCCCGTGGCACCTTCAGGGTCACCTCGGTTCCCCGCTTGCCCCCCAGCCACCGCTGGATGGTGGAGGTTCCCTCGATCTCTTGAGGGAGGAGGATCTCCGGGGGGATGAAAGTGGCCTTATTGTAGAACTGCTTAATGAAGGAGCTCAGGACCTCCTTGGAATCCTCCTCATCGGCCCCTTCCAGGATGAAGTAATCGCGGCCGATGAGCTTTCCCTCCCTGATGAAGAAGACCTGGACACAGGCCTCGCCGTTCTCTCGGGCCCAGCCGATGACATCTCTGTCGCCGCCGGCTAATGAGACCACCTTCTGTCCCTCGGTGACTTTTTCCACCGCCCTCATCTGATCGCGGAGGAGAGCCGCGCGCTCGAACTCTAAATTCTCGGCCGCCGCTTTCATCTTGGCCTTCAGATCAGCCAGCACCCTCTCCGTTCTGCCTTCCAGGAAGAGGCATAGCTGTTCGATCATGCCTCGATACTCCTCTCTGGAGACAGCGCCGATGCAAGGGGCCAGACAGCGGCCGAGGTGGTAATAGAGGCAAGCTCGCTCATCCCGGCCGGTGATCTTGCGCCCGCAGGTGGCATAGGGGAAGATCTTGCGCAGGAGGTCCAGGGTCTGATGGACTGCGCCGGCCGAGGCATAGGGACCGAAATACCTCGCCCCATCCTGTTCCAGGCGGCGAGTGACATAAATACGAGGGAAATCGTCCTGCCAAGTGACCTTGATGTAGGGATAGCGCTTGTCGTCCTTCAGGCGGACGTTATATCTTGGCCGGTACTCTTTGATAAGGTTACATTCCAGAATAAGGGCCTCTACCTCGGAGTCGGTGACGATGAAATCCACATCGGCGACCTTCGCTGCCATACGTCGCAGCTTAGGGGAGTGGCCGGCCGAGGTATGGAAATAGGAACGCACCCGGCTCCTGAGATTCACCGCCTTCCCGACGTAGATCACTTCTCCCCTCTTGTCCTTCATCAAATAGACGCCGGGTTTGGCAGGGAGGGTTTGCAATAAGTCCTTAAGCTGCTTCTCGCTCATCTTCTCACGGCCATATTTTACCACAAAAGCGAGCGAAAGGACAATTCATCGGCCAAGTTCAAGGCTTATCTGACCGGGGGAGGGATTTTAAGGTGACAGCCCCCATCGCCAGCTTAAGGCAACCCGCACTAAGACTATGGCCTCGATCTCCAAGAGGGCAGCTGCCAGCCCAATCATCATGGGCCAGAAGGCGTTTCCCCAGCTCGCAGCTCTCTGCTCCCGATGGGTTAGGATCAAGAGGATCATGGTGTTGAGCACTGTGAGGATGGTTAACACGCCTAACACGCTCAGGATGGCTAAGGGGTAAAACAGAAAGCCCAGCTGGGATTGAACGGCCCAAACGAGCAGGGCTGCAGGAGGGAGGAGGAAGCTCAGTTCACGGAGGTTGCGGATCGCCTTCTCGGGATCGGCCTCCTTCCAGAGGGTGAGATTGAATAGGGGATGGATGATGACGCCCAAGGCCAGGCCATTCAAGGTGCCCGTGACCAGACGGAAGATGTTGCGTGGCTGGTAAAGGCGTGGTAAGCCGAGGAGGAAGGGCAGGTAGGAATTCAAGCCGTCTATAGCCATCAGGGCGATGAAGATCACCAGGACTGCCAACACTCTGCCCGGTGGCAAACTGCTCGCTCGCCCACGTGTGGCCCATAGCACGATTAGGCTCAGGAGGATACCCAAGTAGATGCCGGTGCAGCGGGCACACATGGGCAACTGCCTGCCCCCTGGGTGATAGGAATGGGATGCCATCTGGTGGCAGATGGCGTATCCGACAAGGTTGGCTTTCCCTGAAATGGACCAGGGAGGGGAGAACAGGAAGGCGGCGATGATAACCAAGGAGACAATTCCCGCCTTTCTCACTCCTTACTTCTCACTTCGCCCATTTCCTCAAAGGGCTCTAAATCCAATAGCTTACGATGGGCGTAACTGCCCAAAACCCGCGCTGTAGCCAAAATGGGGGCTGCCAGGAAGATGCCCAGGGGGCCTGCGAGGCTGGCTCCAGCGATGACCCCTACAAGGACCACCAAGGGATGGAGCCTGAGGCTACGGCCCATGATGTAAGGCACTAAAAATTTGTTCTCCAGTTCCTGAATGAGGATATATAAGCCGATGACTAAGAGGGCGAACCAACTATTAGGGATGTTTAAACGGGAGGAACCCTGGAAGAAAGCGATAAGCACGGCGGGGATGGCCGACACGGCCGGCCCGATGTTGGGGATGACCTCCAGGACGCCTGCCACTATCCCCAGGACCAATGAATTCCTCACCCCAACGATCCACAGGACAACCCAGACCACGAATCCCACCACAGCACAGAGGATGAGCTGGCCACGGAGGAAGGCGCTCCATACGGCATTCACCTCCTTCGCCAGGCGCCTCACATCCTTTCGATGCGCAGGGGGGACCAAACCTTCCAGGTAGGAGCCGATCTTCTGTGCATCCTTGAGCAGATAGAAGGAGATCACCAGGATGAAGAGAAGCCAGGCCGCACTCGAAGCCACGTCGATGAGGAAGGAAATGGTATGGGAGACGAAAGGGGAAGCGATGCTTCTTAAGGCGCTGCTCACCCCTTTGTAGATGTCCGAGAATTCAACCGAGAACCCGTAGATGAGGATGGGCTGTTCGAAGAAACGGCTGACGCTTGCAGCGATCCCCTCCAGGTCCAGGTTTATGCTTCTGAATTGCTCAACGAGGTTGGGGACGAAGATGGCGGAGGTTACGCCGATGGCAGCGATGAGGACAAGGTAGATGAGGATCACGGCCACCGTGCGAGGCAGCTTGGCTCTGACCATCAAAAATTTCACCAGGGGGTTGAGGATATAGGCGAGCATGACAGCGATGAGGAAAGGAGGGATGATATACCTGAATCGGTAAATGAGCAGGGCCAGGGCTATCCCGATGCCAATGATCACAGAGCGTTTTGTGGAATCGCTCCATTTCCTCGACATGGTCATCTCAGGGAAGCCGAGGACTAACGACGGCGGGCGCGGCTCCCAACGCTACGCGGACTATATGGCCTGCGGCCTGCTCTATGATCATGCCTTCGAGCCTCCTCCGGCGTCCACCCTTCCAAGACAGCTTGGCGGGAGAGTCGGATCTTGCCATCGTGGTCTATATCCGTGACCATGACCATGATCTTGTCGCCAACTCGAACCACGTCCCTCACGTTGGACACGTAATGGTCAGCCAACTGGGAGATGTGAACCAAGCCCTCCTGGCCAGGCAGGATCTCCACGAAGGCCCCGTAATCCGTGATGCGCACCACCTTACCCGTGTAGATTTTGCCTATCTCCGGCTTCTCCACCAGCTCCTCGATCATCATCCGCGCCTTGCGGGCGCTGGCCGCGTCTGGAGATCCAATATAGACGGTCCCATCGTCCTCCAGGTCGATCTCCACGCCCGTCTCTTCGATGATGTGGCGGATGGTCTTCCCGCCAGGGCCGATGACCACCCCTATCTTCTCGGGGTCTATCTTGAAGGTGATGATACGCGGCGCAAGGGGAGAAAGCTCAGGCCGGACCCGAGGGATGGTCTCCAACATCTTATCCAGGATGAAGAACCGCGCTTGGCGAGCTCGCTCTAAAGCCTCGGCCATGATCTCGTAATCGAGCCCTTTGATTTTGAGGTCGACCTGGAGGGCGGTGATGCCCCGTCGCGTGCCCGCCACTTTGAAATCCATGTCGCCCATGTGGTCTTCGATCCCCAGGATGTCGGTAAGGATGCGGTATCTATCGCCCTCTTTCACCAAGCCCATGGCGATGCCAGCCACCGGGGCTTTGATAGGGACCCCTGTATCCATCAGAGCCAGGGTGGAGCCGCAGACGCTGGCCATGGAGGTGGAGCCATTGGAGGAAAGGACCTCAGATACCAGGCGGATGGTGTAGGGGAACTCCTCTTCAGGAGGGATCATGGGGCGCAGAGCCGTCTCAGCCAGTGCTCCGTGGCCGATCTCCCTTCGGCCGGGGCCGCGCATCGGTCGGGTCTCGCCTGTGCTGAAGGGTGGGAAGTTATAGTGGTGGATGTAGCGCTTAGTCTCTTCAGGGCTCAGATCGTCCAGCTGCTGCTCCTCGCTGGGCATTCCTAAGGTGGCGATGGTCAAAACCTGGGTCTCCCCGCGGGTGAAGAGGCCCGATCCATGGGCTCGTGGTGCCAAGCCCACCTCACAGTGGATGGGCCTTATCTCATCGGGGGCGCGTCCATCGGGGCGAATGCCCTTATCCAGGATGATCCGACGTATCTCGGCTCGTAAGAGCTCATCGAAGGCCCTCTCGATTTCCCACTCTTCATACTTTTCCCCTAACTCGGCCAATAATTCGCTTCGCAAGGCTTCCAAAGCTTTATTGCGTTCGTCCTTGGTAGTGATGGTGGTGATTATCTCCTCAAGGCGTCCATCCAGGCGGGAGCTGACAGCCTGGCGCACCTCGTCGCTCACCCTGAAGGGCTGGTACTCAAATTTGGGCTTTCCTATCTCCCGGCGCATTTCCTCCTGGAGCTCGATGATGGGCTGCATGGCCTCATGTCCTGCCTTGACGGCCTCTATGATCACCTCCTCAGGCACCTCGTCAGCTCCTGCCTCCATCATGATCACCGCATCAGAGGTGCCAGCCACCTTCAGATCCAGTTTGCTCCTCTCCATCTGGGAGATAGTGGGATTAATGACCAGCTTTCCGTCGATATAGCCCACCCGCACCGCACCCACAGGGCCATCGAAGGGGATATCGGAGATGGTGAGCGCCGCCGAGGCGCCGACGATGGAAGGGATGTCCAACTGGTGTTCGGGATCAGCGGAGAGAGTGGTGATGATGATCTGGACTTCATTGCGGAGGTCCGGGGGGAAGAGGGGGCGCAGGGGCCTATCTACCAAACGGCAGATGAGGATGGCCTCGTCATGGGGGCGTCCCTCGCGGCGGAAAAAACTGCCAGGGATGCGTCCAGCGGCATAGAGCCTCTCCTCGAAGTCCACGGTGAGGGGAAAGAAATCGATATCCTCGCGTACCTCTTTGGAAGCTGTGGCTGTGGCCAAGATGAGAGAATCTCCAACACGCACAGTGACCGCTCCACCGGCTTGACCGGCCAATTTACCGGTCTCGATAGTGATAGGGCAGTCTCCAACAACGGCAGTGAATTCTCGTTCCATTCGTATTTACCTCCTGCTGAGATCGGGTCAAATCCCGGTGATCGAACAGCTTACTCAGGATTTGTCATCGCCTCTAGGCCTCCTGCCCGATCTCGCATCGATATAATCGGCCTATGATTACGCTAAATGTGCTGAACGAGTAGTCGGTTGCGCCTCCTACTCGTTCGTTTTCAAACATTTAGCCCTACTTGCGAAGTCCCAGCCGGTTTACCAGTGTCCTGTAGCGTTCAGGATACTTCCGAGCCAGGTATCTTAAACTTCGCCGACGCTGCCCAACCATCTTCAGCAATCCGCGCCGTGAATGCTCATCATGCTTGTGAACTTTGAGGTGCTTGACTAGACGATTTATCCTGGCGGTCAGCAGGGCGATCTGGACCTCCGGCGAGCCGGTGTCCGCAGGATGGATCCGGTATTCCTCGATTAGGGCCTTCTTTTCCTCCTTATCGAGCGCCATACTATCTCCCTCTTCCATGGAATAGGTGCGAAATCGAAAGAAAGTTACTCCAATCTATCAAAATTGTATCACATTTCAATGCGATGTGCAAATAGCGTTCCTAAAGGTGATTTCGCAGCAAAGGGAGTCCTCGCCAGCGGGCCTCCGCAGCAGGTCGGGAGTAAAGGCGACAGGCTGGTCGCCCCTACCCCCGGGCTTCGCTGCACAAGGCCCCAGCGGAGAGCTGGCGAGGACTCCTCACCAATGGCGAAGGAGCTAAGGGTAGATGCCCCTGATGTAGATGGCCTCGGCCACTCTATCAATGGCCCGCACCAAGGCGGCGGTGCGCATATCAATCCCCTTGTCCTGCGCCACCGCCCAGACCTCGGCGAAGCTCTTAGCCATGATCTTCTCCAATTTGCAGTTGATCTCCTCCTCGCTCCAGAAGAAGGATTGGAGGCCCTGCACCCACTCGAAGTAGGAGACGGTGACCCCGCCTGCGTTGGCCAGGATATCGGGGACGACGAAAACTCCTCTCTCCCTCAGGATTTTATCGGCATCGGGGGTGGTGGGGCCATTGGCCCCCTCCACGATGAGCTTGGCTTTAATCTTGTCAGCGTTCTTCTCAGTTATCTGCTTTTCCAAGGCGGCGGGGATGAGGATGTCGCAGGGAAGCTCTAAAAGCTCTTCGTTGGTGATGGTATCGGCGCCGGGATAGCCGACGACCGACTTCGTTTCTTTTTTGTGGCGCAGCACGTCGCGGGGATCGAGGCCCTTAGGGTTGTAAATGCCCCCCCTGGAATCGCTGACGCCGATGACTCTGCAGCCCGCGTCGTGCAGAAGGTAAGCGGCGACTGCACCCACTTTGCCGTAGCCCTGGACGACTGCAGTGGCGCCCTCGAAAGGCATGCCTAAATGCTTGCACGCCTCGCGGGCGATGATCATCACCCCGCGTCCCGTGGCCTCAGCTCTCCCCAGCGAGCCGCCGATGCTCACCGGCTTGCCTGTCACTACGGGGAGGACGGAGTAGCCTTTGTGCATGCTGTAGGTGTCCATGAGCCAGGCCATGACCTGTGCGTTGGTGCCCATGTCGGGGGCGGGGATGTCAATCTCAGGGCCGATCATGATAGATATCTCGGTGGTATAGCGGCGGGTGAGGT
>Ga0190286_1000046_pt1 | contig 65859 bp, 60 predicted proteins | sample 48691834_MG_FD_183241 | JGI IMG/M metagenome (GOLD analysis project Ga0190286, IMG submission 183241) | Hydrothermal vent microbial mat bacterial communities from Southern Trench, Guaymas Basin, Mexico - 4869-18-3-4_MG | ecosystem: Environmental > Aquatic > Marine > Hydrothermal vents >... | reverse complement strand
ATCCTGCGCAGATACTTCCGTCGCTCGTTGATGTTCATTTTCTCTTCTGTGGACATTTTTCCCTCCGGTAACATTATCATTTGAGGGAATTATACCACTTCGGTAACATTTTACATGAATGAATGCATGAATTTGACAGTTTTCCAATTTTATGTTATGATATAGCAAGTTTGTAATCCCCCGAGGAAGGGAAGGAGAGGCTTATGCCACGCATTTACGAAGGTAACAGCTTTGGCCCGTATCGTGTTATCCAGCCTCTCCCGGAACTGCATAAGTACGACCGCATTGAGGCTTGGCTATCGGAATTGCCTGATGGGCGCCAGGTGGTCCTCAATGCCCTGCGGATCCCCCACGGTGACCTTAGTGAGAAAGATCAACGGATCTACAAAGCTTTTCGGAATGAGGTCAAGGCCCTTACGCGGCTGCGACATTTGAACATCATCAGGATCTACCCCCTTCACCCCCGAGCGAGATCTCTCCGAGGAGAATGGTACCTCTCTAAGGTCGAGCTCCAGGATGAGAGTTGGTGGTTTTGGACTATGGAGCCCCCCTGGGGTGATTCGCTGGACAGCAGGATGCAGCGGATGGGAAGGCTTCCCTTGGAGGAGGCAGCTGAGGTCATCTACCAGATCGGGATGGCTTTAGATTACATCCACTCTAAGAGAATCGTCCATTTGAATGTCCACCCCCAAAGTATTTTCTTCCGATATCCCCCTTCGAGCCGAGAACAGAGAGCGGAGTTGGTGTTAACGGATTTTACCAGCGCCGCAGAGGCCGATCGAGAGGTAGAGGAATGGATAGCCAAGCCGGAGTTTAAATCCTATATGCCCCCTGAGCGCCTCGAAACGCCTCAACTCTCCTCCACCCAACCGTTGGATAACCGCCCCATAGATATCTATTCCCTTGGAGTACTATTTTATCACATGCTTGCGGGCACCCCTCCTTTCTCCAATGAGAAAGCGATCCTCGAAGCTGCCCCTCCCCCATTGCAGCGCTTCGACATCCCCAAGGAGATCGAAGACCTCATCCTCCAGGCCCTGCACAAGGACCCTGCGCAGAGGCCTTCCATAGAGGACCTGCTGACCACCCTGGATGTAAGTGTGCCTCCTCCTCGGATGGTAGGGATTCGAATAACTGCCTCGATCGGTGAGATACCCGCCCCGGTCGAGATCGTCCAGGAGAAGCCGCCTCCCGCCCCTTCTTTCTTCGATAGGCTCAAGGCCCCTTGGCTGGCTCTTGGAAGACTTGTTAGCAGAGCTCCCTCCTACCCGGCCCCCATCCTCCGTGAGCCTCCGGAGGAGACGATCCTGAGCGGGAAAGTGAACTTCACCTGGGACTGGGAAGGGAGACTAAAGGACAATGAAGCCTTCGAGTTAAGGATATGGAAAGAGGGCAGACACGAGAAGGTGGGGGAATCGAGAGAGCCCGAGCTGGAGGTGGACCTGGATACCATCGTGCCTGAACTCCCGGGCGAAGGGAATGATTGCCTCTGGAGTGTGGTCATCATCCAGAAAACCCCTTACAAATTGCTAAGCGAAGAGGCCCAACCCCGCGGTTTCACCTATAGCAAGTCAAAGGAGGAAGCATCCGACGTGGAGACGAATGAGGGGGATTGAACATGCCAGCTGCAATGGAGCAATCCCTTGAAGCTAAGGAGATAGAGGAAGAACCCCTTAAGCCTCTGAGGTTAGAATGGGCCGATCTGACCGTCAAGGGAAGCCTCCGGCCCATTAATCAGGACCAGGTGTATACGCCATCGGGCCCGCAGCTGAAAAACGAACGAGGATTTCTATTCCTTGTGGCCGATGGATTTAACCCCGGAGGGGAAGTGGCCAGCCATCTGGCAGTAGATACGATCGCCGAAGAATACTACGCCGACACCGAAGAGGATATCTCCGCCAGCCTGATCCATGCTATCGAGGCTGCCAACAGGATAATCTACCAAAAAGCCAATGAGAAGCGCACCCTGACGGGCATGGGCACTACAGTGGTGGCTGCGGTAGTGCGAGGACATGAGTTATACGTGGCAAACGTAGGCGATAGCCGAGCCTACCTGATCCATGACGATAAGATCGAGCAGATCACCTTAGATCACAACGCTTTAGCAGAAGCGCTCCGAGAGGGCGGATTAACCCTTACCCTTGAGCAGATTGGAAGACATCCGGATAGGAGCCTTCTCACCCGTGCATTAGGCCTCCGCAGCCAGGTTGAGGTAGACATCTTTCAGAGAAGGTTGAGACAAGGAGATATCACCGTCTTGTGCTCCGACGGTTTGGCCAACCTGGGTGAATATGTCAGAGATAGTGAGATCAAGGAAGTGGTTAAAAGGCATCCCCCTGCATCGGCTGTGAAGCGATTAGTTAAGTTGGCCAAGGACAAAGGAGGGCGGGACGACATCAGCGTCATCCTCATCAGAGCAGTTTGATTAAGAAAGGAGATTTCCACCATGTTCCGAAAGTCATGGAGCGCACTTAGTTTGATGGTTTTCGTTTTACTGCTAGTTGCGGTAGCCCCCTCAGCTCGAGCGCAGCCCAATGTTATAGCCAAGGTCATCATCACCGACGAGGAGATGGAGGCCCAAGCCAGGGAAGGCAAACATCCGTTGGTGATCGCCCATGTGTCCGTGCTGGATGATAAAGGCCGCCAGGTATCAGGCTTGAGAAAAGAGGACTTCACCATCAAGGAATGGCCCAAACCGATCTCCGAATTCTCGGTTTCCGAGGAAAGGCAAGGAGTGGCAGTCGCCCTCCTGGTAGATGTCAGCGGGAGCATGGAGGATCGAGGGCTTTCGGGCACCAGATTAAAAGACGCTCGAGAGGCTGTCAAGCGATTCGTTGAGAAATTGGACGAAAAAGATATGGTCTCCATCTTCACCTTCGCCAAGGAGGTCGAGCGGATCCAACCCCTGACAGCTGGTCGGGAGGGGATGGAGGATTGGGTTGCCAAGGGCATCGCCGTACCAAGCGGCGAGGCGGGAAAATACACCTCCCTTTTCGATGCTGTGTACGAGGCCATCGGAGAATTGACCGCCAGCGAGGAGAGATGGGGGCCTGGATTTGCCCGCATGAAAAAGGCCATCTTCGTCTTCTCCGATGGCATGGACAACGCCAGCCTCCATAATCCTTCCGACGTGAGGGATAAGCTCCTGAAGGAAGACCCTAAAGGGAAGATCTCGGTCTACGCTGTGGGGGTGGGCTCTGAGGAGATCTATGATGCTTATAAAGCCCGCTTCGACGATCTGATCAAGCTGGCGGATTTCACCCAAGGGAAGTTCATCCATTATTTCGGCAAAGACGAGGAGGAGGCCGCGAGCGCGAAAGAAGAGCTAGATAGGGCATTCGACCGCTTCCTCAGCCAGAGGATGCAGTACGTCATCAGTTACCCCACAGAGGCCTGCGCCGACATCGTGAGGCTAAGCGTTGAAGTGAACGGACGAGCGGATGAGGCGGAGGTCAAGATACCGCCCGTCGACCCCATCGTTAAGCTCAGCGGGGTGCAAGAAGGCCAGATGATCTGGGGGAAAGTGGATTTGAAACCCGAGATACTGCTTGAGCAATGCCCCATCAGGGAGATAACCTATTTCGTCAACGGCCAGAAGATGGTGACCATGGGGCCTCCGTTCACCTGGAAGTGGGATACCTCTGCCCTGCCCTTCAGATTGGAGACCCCGCCGACGATCAAGGTGGACGAGCAAGGTAACGGCTTGATTGAAAGCGTCGTCGTGCGGATGGAGGCCATTGATCAAAAGGGCCGCGTTGCAGCGGATGAGGTCTCCGGCCTTACAGTCAAGATCTTGCCCCCTGAGATCAAGGTCAGAATCAGAAGGGTCATTGAGCGCAGGGGAAGCTGGCGGACCAGCTTGGAAGATACCAAGCCGAAGGAATTGCCTGTGGAGATCAAGATAGCCTGGCCTGGCCAACCTCGAAAGATCAAGAAGGTGGAGTATTACCTGAATGGACAATTGATGCATGCGACAGCCTCCTTGGAGCACAAACTGGACATCTCAACCCTGGGGGATTTCAAGAAGGAGAGCCGGCTCACTCTGAAAGTGAGGGCGATCGATGAATTGGGCCTGTTCAAAGAGGTCAACATCCCTTTGACCGTCAAGGTGCATGGTGAGAACTTTTGGGAAGCGGTAAGCCGCATAGCGGGCAGGCAGTTCAGGCTCTCTACATTGCCCACCTGGATAGCCCTGGCGGCCGCTATAGCAGCTCTGGTGCTTTTCCTCACAAGGCCACGGATGGTGGTCGCGCCAGTCAGGGAGGCCTTTGTTAAAGTAACGGAGGCGCTTGGCATAGTGGAGAAGGCCGAACTCCTTGAGATCGGTGAGGATGGAAAGATTATAAACCGCTATCGGGTACGCCAGCAGATGAGCCTCGGCCGCGATCCAAGGCAAGTTGACATCGCCTTCGATGAACCCCACGTCTCTCGCCTCCATGCCTCGCTGGTTAAAGAGGGGGAGGACTTTGTGCTTTACGACGAAGGGAGTAAATGGGGCACCTGGGTCAACAAGCGGAGGCTAAGGTTCAAAGGGTCCCAGGTGTTAAGGGACGGCGACGTCATCGGACTCGGGCCCGCTATCCGACTTCGCTTTAAAAGGAAAGAATAACCTGGGGCAGAGGTTGAGAAGGGTGAGCTAGAGGGCTCACTCAAGGAGGAAGCATTATGTTGGAAATAAAAAGAGGCAGTTGGGTTGGACCCTATAAGGTCATAAAGCCTCTGGAGGAAGAGATCACCGGGGCTATGGCTACGCTGTTCTTAGCCCAATTGGTACAGCCAGAGGGCACCCAGCTCGTGGTCCTCAAGGTCGTTCCCGAAGAAGAGGGCGCCGAGGAGCGCATCAATGCCCTGAGGAAAGAGGTCGAGATACTGCGGAAGCTCCGACATCCCAATATCATTAAGGTTTACCCCATCCCCTCCCGAAAAAGAGGGGAATTCTACATCTCCAGAGCCACCAACGTGCCCGGGAAACCCTGGTTCTGCGCCCTGGAATACCTGAAAGGGGGATCGCTGAGGACTCGCCTGCAGGAGTTAGGGAGTCTTCCCCTCGAGGAAGCGGTGGAGATCGCCTACCAGATAGGATCAGCACTGGACTATATGCACTCCAAAGGATATGTCCACTGGGATGTCAAGCCGGAGAACATCTCATTTCGCTACGAGCTATCCGAGGAAGGCAAAATAGAGGCGGTTTTAACCGATTTCGGAATCGCCAGGGGGACCCATGAGCCCGCTGAGGTCACCGGCACCGTTGACTACATGTCCCCGGAGCGTTTAAAAGTACATATGGGGGAGATACCCCCCGATCAGATCACTGATCAACGGCCGGCCGATGTGTATGCCCTGGGTGTGGTGCTGTACGAGATGCTGACGGGGAGCCTTCCCTTCGTTGGTGAGGATAAGGAGTCCCTTAAATATGCTATCCTCGAGGAGCAGCCCATCCCTCTGACCGACTTTAAACCAGATGTCCCTGCCGTGATCGAGGATGTCATCTTCCAAGCCTTGGAGAAGGACCCCGCTGAGAGGCCAACCATGGAAGAGATGGTGACCATGCTGGACAGAGCTGCCCCTCTCATCCGGATCGGCATCAGGCGACCGCCCGCACCTCCTCCCAAGGAGAGGGTTGTGGAGGAGGAAAAGAAGGAACGGAAGGAAGAGGAAAAGCCTAAGGCATCTCCGATCCGCCTTTTCCTCAAGTGGGCCTTCGCCATAGCCCTGGTGGCAGCCTTAGCAATGGCTCTTTTCATAGGATGGGAGTGGGCGCATGGAGCCCATCCTCCGTGGCAGCCAACACCTACCCCCATAGTCGTGGCACCGGCAACTCCGACGCCGAACTTAACTGTAACTGCGCTGGCCATGGAGGTGGCAACGGCCCAGGCTGAAAGGACCGCAGCTGCACAAGCAGCTGCGACCGCCACAGCCGAGTGGGTGGCAGCGGCGACGGCCACAGCTGAATGGGCAGCAACGACGACAGCCGAAGCCGAACGAGTGGCAGCAGCGACGGCTACAGCTCAGTGGATGGCAACGGCCACAGCCGAGGCTAAACGTGCAGCAGCTCTGGCTGTTGCACGAGCTACACCCACTCCTCCGCTGGCTTCTCCTCCCACCCTGATCTCTCCAGGGCAAGGCGATACCCATTATGGCACCGATCCCGTCGAATTCAGGTGGACTGGTACATTGAGCTCGGGGCAAACCTTCCAGGTACGTGCCAGAAGCTCCCGAACCGGCTTTGAGGTTAAGAGCCCTCCCCTTTCCACCACCAGTTGGGCAGCCAAGTTGCCGGAGGATAGCTGGGGCGAATGGCGGTGGAGGGTATCAGTGCTCTGGCGTGGCTCTGAACTCGTCACTTCCGACGAAAGGCTCTTCTGGTTTCAGCCACATCGGCCGCCCCCAGGCGGTGGAGGTGGTATAACTCCTCCGCCACCCCCATGACCGTCGAAGGCCACCTTCAGCCAGAGGCCATCCCCTGACCAACCCCGTCTGCCAGTGCACGGGGTTCATCCCCTCCTGCTCGAAGATCGGCGAGGTCAGGATGTTTTCCCGACTGGATAACCTGGGAGAGGAAGCGGAGGTAACCCACTAAGCGCAAAGTTCACCGTAAAGGGAGGATCACATCATGGAGATCAAAACTCTGTCCAGGCGATTGAGAACCGCCGCCTTCATAATCACCATGTGCCTGTTGGTGGGGCTGCTATTCCCCGCTGGCGGCTCAGCTCAGATGGCCATTAGGGCCGGTGACCCTTTTCCTCGCGGCGATGCCGGCCTATTTAGAGCAACGCTAGTGCCCCAGCCCGACGAATACGAACCCGATAACGCCCAGCATAAGGCAAATCCGATCGCTGTGAACGGTCCGCCACAACGCCACAATTTCCACAAAGCATATGATGAGGATTGGGTGAAATTCCGGGCCTGGGCTGGCAACGAATACATCATCAGAACGTTCGATTTGGATTTCGGCTGCGACACGGTGCTGGGGTTATACGATGCCAATGGCAATAAACTGCTGGAGAACGACGACGATCCTACAAGGCCTGGGACAAGGGCTTCCAGGATCGATTTCATGGCCACCGAGAATGGCACCTATTTTGTAAGGGTATCACAGTACGATCCCTCCGTCGGCGGAAATCTCTGGTATTCCTTGGAGATCGCTGGCAACGTCATCTGCAGGGATGAATTCGAGCCGGATGACACCTGGGACCACGCGAAGCAGATCGTTCCGAACGGTATGCCCCAAGATCATAACTTCCATGGCCCATGCGGTGGCGATGAAGATTGGGTATGGTTTGAGGCTATAGGTGGCAACACATACACTATCAGGACATTCGACCTGGAGGGCGGCAATGATACAATGCTGGAGCTGTTCCAGAAGACACCCGATGGGAACCCGGTTAAAGTAGCGGAGAACGACGACGACCCTAATAACATCCCGGCCTCCAGGATCGATTGGATGGCCCCTGAGGACGGAATATATCTCATCGGGGTAACGCCTTTCATGAGCTCCGCCGGAGGCTGCGACCTCAGCTATCGCCTGAGCGTAGCCACATCGATCGGTACCTTTACCCCGCTGAACTCCGCGCCACTCTCCACCTCTGATCCCTATGAGCCTGACGATGCCATGTACGAAGCGAACCCCATCTCCGTCAATGGCGCCCCTCAAAATCATACCTTTCATGCCGAGGAGGATGAGGATTGGGTCAAGTTCTGGGCTTGGGCCGGCAACTCTTACACTATCAGGACATTCAATTTAGGGAGCGGCAATGACACAACGCTGAAGTTATACGACTCAGACGGCCATAAATTGGCGGAGAACGACGACGATCCCAACAATCCTCCAGCCTCCAGGATCGATTGGACAGCCCTTAATAATGGGTCGTACTTCGTGAGAGTAGCCCGTCCCAAGGTGGGTAATACCGGGCGTTATGGTCTAAACTCCTCCGGTGACTTAGCCTACTCTCTGGAAGTCAAGGAGAGCATCCCCTGCAAAGACGAATACGAGCAGGACGACTCCTGGGCAGAAGCAAAATGGATCGTTGTAGGGGGTCCACCGCAGATCCATAATTTCCATGTCCCCTGTTTTAACACGTACCACCCGCTTGATACGGCGGATTGGGTGAAGTTCGAGGCCACAAAAGGCTTCACATACACCATCAAGACCTCCAACTTGGAAGGTGGCAACGACACGATATTAGGGCTGTATGACCCAAACGGCATCAGAATAACGGTAAACGACGATGATGCGGACAATATTCCCGCCTCCAAGATCGTCTGGTGCGCCCCTGCGGATGGAACATATTACGTGAAGGTGTCGCCCTTTGACCAGCACGCCGGCGGATGTGAGGTCAGCTATACCTTGGAAGTGGCCCCCTGGATAGCTTCGGTGGAGCTGACGGTTTCTCCGACCGTGGTTGCGGCCGACGGTGTAGCAACCTCAACGTTGACTGCCTGCGTCGAAGATTACGAAGGGAAACCAGCGGAGGGTGTGACGGTCTGCTTCACCACTACACTAGGGGAGCTGTCGGACGAATGCAAGAGGACTGGCCCCGATGGGTGTGCATCGGTTACCCTAACCTCGACTGAACCCGGCGCGGCCACGGTGAAGGCCTGTGTCGGCCCTATCTGCAGCCCAGAAGCAGGGGTGAATTTCGTGAAGTACCTCTACCTCCCCCTGGTTCTTAGCTCATGGCCTCCCAACCATCCGCCTTATACGCCCTCCTCCCCTTCGCCTCTTGACGGTGCTACAGTTCAGTCTGGTGAAATCGAGCTAAGCTGGAGCGGTGGGGATCCCGATCCTGGAGATGCAGTAACCTACGACGTATACTTCGGCACCAGCTCGCCGCCACCCTTCAAAGAGACCATCGGCCCCTATCCGGCTGCCCAGACTCTTATAACTTACAACCTCAGCATGCTGAGCGATGATACCACATACTACTGGCATATCGTGGCCCGCGATAGCTATGAGGTGGAAAGCTCAGGGCCGGAATGGGATTTCACAGTCAATTGCCCCTGCAATGACACACATGAACCCGACGACGACTACTCTAACTGCAAAAAGTGGTCGCCTTTGGTATCCGGGGAGCCCTTCGATTCCTATATTTGCAAGGACCACATCCACCTGGAGGATGACCAAGAGGTAGAGCGCGACTGGTATTGGTTCGAGGTCACCACTTTGGATACGATCACCATTGAGCTCACTGTGCCTGACACGGTCAACTACGATCTCTTCCTTTGGGGGCCTGGATTCAGCGACTGGGAGAAATCCGATCATCCGGAACGCGGCGCTGATGAGCACATCGTTTGCTCTCCCGTCAGCACCGGAGAGTACCTGGTTGTGGTGAAATCCCTCGGCGATTACGATGATTGCAATCCTTACACCCTCACAGCCACCTATAGATAGAAATGGTTTGCCCCTGACCGAACTCAGAAGGCCGCCAGGATACCCTGGCGGCCCTCTTCTTCTTCGCAAGGCCGGACACTGAGAGGCTTCTCCTTGCTTCGATTTCATGGTTGTGTTAAAATTTCCAACGAGGCAGCCCGATTAGGGTAAGGAGGACAGGATGCGCGTTCTGATTACCGGCGGGGCTGGATTTCTGGGCTCGCACCTTTGTGATCGCCTTCTGGCCGAAGGGCATAAAGTCATCGCTATGGACAACTTGATCACAGGGGATATCAAAAACATCGTTCATCTGGCAGGCAACGAGAACTTCCGCTTCATTAAGCACGATGTGACGGAATATATCTACATAGATGGCGAGTTGGATGCCATCCTCCACTTCGCTTCCCCGGCCAGCCCCGTCGACTACCTGCAATATCCCATCCAGACCCTTAAGGTAGGATCACTGGGCACCCATAAGGTTTTGGGGTTGGCTCGGGCTAAGAGAGCTCGCTTCCTATTGGCCTCCACCTCGGAGGTTTACGGTGACCCCTTAGTACATCCCCAGAGGGAGGACTATTGGGGTAATGTCAATCCCATCGGCCCCCGAGGGGTCTACGATGAAGCCAAACGTTTCGCCGAAGCCCTGACCATGGCTTACCACCGCTGTCATGGAGTGGATACCAAAATCGCCCGCATCTTTAACTGCTACGGCCCTCGCATGAGATTGGACGACGGACGAGTGATCCCCAACTTCATCGGCCAGGCTCTGCGGGGGGAGCCCTTGACCGTCTATGGTGACGGCTCTCAGACCCGCAGTTTCTGCTACTGCACGGATATGGTCGAAGGAATCTACCGCCTGCTCCTCTCTGATGAGACGGGGCCGGTCAACTTGGGAAGCCCCTATGAGGTGAGCATCCTGGAGCTTGCCCATCTGATTAACAGACTCACCGGCAACCGTGCAGGCATCGTCTTCCAGGACAAGCGGATCCCTGGCGATCCCCAGATGCGTAGGCCAGATATCTCCAAGGCCGAACGGGTCCTAGGCTGGAGGCCAAAGGTGAGCCTGGAGGAGGGGCTGCGAGAGACGATCGCATGGTTCAAAGCCAGGATGTAAAAAGCCCCTCGCTTCCACTGAGCGAGGGGCTTTTCAAGTGACTCGGTTCATTTGTGGATCACCACAGGAGTGCCGATATCCGCCCAATTGTACAAGGTTTCAGCATCGGGGGTATCAAGGACGACGCAGCCATAGGAGATGGGACGGCCTAAGTAACCGCGCCACAATCTCTTCCCATTGATGATGGGAAGGGCATGAATGCCATTCTCCGATCCCTCCACCCAATAGATGCCCATCCAGAAGGGCATCCACAGGTTCCAAGATCGGGAGTAGGCCATAGGGATCTTGTCCAAAATCTGGAAGTGTCCACAACGTGTGCTGTCCCAAAGCCCTGTTGAGACGACAAATCTGTAGAGGATAGAATTCCCCTGCCAGGCGATCAAACGTTGGGCTGAGATATCGATCTCGATCCGCTTCCTACCATAGGAGAAGGTGGGGATGGCCAGCCTCTGCCCGGTGTAGATCAGGGAAGGATCCGCTAACCCATTGAGGTCAGCGATGGCCTGGACGGTAGTGCCGAAGCGAGCGGCTATGGAACTGAGGGTGTCACCCTCACGAACGGCGTAATGGACGACGGCAGGATGGGAAGAGGAAGGGATGAGCAACCTCTGGCCGGGATAAATGAAGTCCGCGTCTTCGATCTCGTTAGCTTGAACGATGGCCTGCACCGTCGTTCCATAGCGAGAGGCGATGGTTTCCAAGGTATCACCTCGTTTAACTATGTAATTCAGCAGCTCAGGCGTTTCATCCAGGGGGATCGTCAGTTGCTGTCCAACGTATATCCAGTTGCAGTCGTCTATGCCATTGGCCCGGCAGATGGCCTCAACCGTTACTCCATAGTGAGCAGCGATAGTCCACAGCGTCTCACCCTCGCGAACTACATGAACGACGGGCTGATCTGAGGGCGACGCACCTTCCACGGGAGCTGCTGTGGCCACAAATCCCATCGCTAACAGGAGCGCCAAAGCAAATGCCAGTTTGCACCTCATCTCGCCTCCCCATGCGCCGTTTCCTGGGGAAATAATACATTATTTCGACACTTTTGTCAATAGAGTTGTTGCACAATTGGTTGACTGGCCTTGATAGTACGATTTTCTCCTATGGCCGAAATTTGCGCATAAATGGGGTGATCTGGCCTCCAAAAACCCTTCGTGCGGGCCAAAAGTGCCTAAAACGGGTCATTTTCGGAATGGTCTTAGATCCCTCTACTATTGTGCAACAACTCTAATCTTTAATGGCGAGAACGCAGATGTGGCTTAGGATAAACATCGGTTGGCTCCGCGAGCATATCAGCTTTGACCAGCTTAGCAGCCTCGCTTTGGTGGCCTTCATCGCGGCGGTTGGGTTTGCCATCGCCCTCCTCCCCCTGACCTTGGCTGGCATCGCCATCCTGGGTGGCATCGTCCTCTTAGCCACGCTTATCCGCCCCGAATTCGGCCTCTACATCCTGATCTTCGCCATCCCTTTCGGCTCGATCAAGGAAATGACCATAGGAGGATTCACTGTGGGGGCGGCCGAAGCGTCGGCAGGGCTTGTGCTGGCGTGCTGGCTTGCCAAAATGGCCGCAGTACGGGAGGTCAAAACGGCCCATCCTCCCCTGCTCCTGCCCTTCCTCATCTTCTTAGGAGCCATCCTCCTCAGCCTAACGGGGGCCCTCTCCCTGCGGTACAGCTTGAAGGAGGTGCTCAAGTGGCTAGAGGCATTGGCCATCTATCTCTTCGTGGTCAATATCACCAGCAGGGAGAGGGCTGAAATCGCCGTTACCTTCATCCTCCTGGCAGGCATTGGGCAGGCTCTGCTGGGCCTCTACCAGTTCCTTGGTTGCGTTGGCCCAAAGCACTTCGTTATCCTGGGCCGCTTCGTGCGGGCTTATGGCACCTTCGAGCAGCCGAACCCTTATGGGGGGTACCTGGGGTTGGTCCTCCCGCTGACCTATGGTATGTTGCTGGGGGCAGGGAAATCGGATACCAGCCACCGCTCTGCCGATTTACTGCTCGCCGTCCTCGGCTTCGTGCTGATGGGCTCAGCGCTGATCATGAGCTGGTCTCGAGGGGCCTGGTTGGGCTTCATCGCTGCCTTCGTAGCGATGAATATGGCCTACAGCCGCCGATGGGCAGTGATTTTCACCCTGGCTTGCCTTTTTGTAGCCTCCCTGCCCTTTTTGAGCGATCTTCACCTCCTTCCGGAAGCTATCGCCCACCGCCTCGTCGGTCTTTTGCCCTACCTAAGCATTTTCGACGTGCGCGGGGTGGAGGTGACCAGCGCCAACTACGCAATAGTGGAGAGGATGGCCCATTGGCAGGCCGCGTGGGGGATGTTTAGCGACCATCCCTGGCTGGGAGTAGGGATCGGCAACTATGAGCCGGTCTATCCCGCCTATGCCCTTCCCGGTTGGGAGGAGCCTTTAGGGCATGCCCACAACTACTATCTTAACATCATGGCCGAGACCGGGCTGGTGGGGCTAACCGCTTATCTCTTTCTCTGGGGAGCTGCCTTTCTAAGGGCTTGGAAAGCCGTTCGGACGTGCAATGGTTATCGACAAGCGGTGGCGGTGGGGATTTTCGGTGCTTTAGTCCACCTCTCCGTCCACAACCTCTTCGATAACCTCTACGTGCACAGCATGCAGGTTCACATCGCGATCCTTCTGGGATTGCTCTGGGCCATCGGAGCGGATGACAGGGAAGAGGATGCGCATCGGCATTGACTACACGGCAGCGGTTTGCCAGAAGGCTGGCATAGGTCGTTACACGCGATGCTTAGTGCGAGCGCTGGCAGAGCTCGATCGGCGCAACGAGTATGTGCTTTTCGCCGCAGGGGGCAAACGGTTAGGCAATTGGCCGCAGAATTTCCGAACGCGTTCGATGCCTCTGTCCGATTATACCTTCGCCCTCCTCTGGCACCGCCTTAGGCTGCCGTTGCCCGTCGAGTCCTTCATTGGGCGGGTCGATCTCTTCCACTCGCCGGACTTCACCCTGCCGCCAACCTGGGCTCGAACGGTCCTAACCGTCCATGACCTCTCCTTCCTGCGGGTGCCCCACTGTGCCGATGTCCATCTGCGAGCCTATCTGGAGAAAGCCGTGCCTCGCTCGGTGCAACGGGCCGACCTCGTTTTAGCTGATTCGGAGAGCACAAAACGCGACCTAGTGGAGCTGCTTGATGTGAGTCCTGAAAAGATTAAGGTGATCTATCCCGGAGTGGAGGAACGCTTCCGCCCCATTGAGGACAAACCCACCTTAGAGGAGGTCCGCAAACGCTATGGCTTTCCCCAGCACTTCATTCTGAGCTTAGGAACGCTGGAGCCACGCAAAAACCTCGTTCGCCTTATCGAAGCTTTCTCGTCGTTAGCCACTCATTGCTCGCTCGTCATCGTGGGGAGGAAGGGCTGGCTTTACGATGATATCTTCGACGCCGTCGAACGATGGGGCTTACAGGGGAGGGTCGTGTTCCCTGGCTTCGTGGCTGATGAGGATCTGCCCGCTTTATACAACCTAGCTGAGCTCTTCGTCTTCCCCTCCCTCTACGAGGGCTTCGGATTGCCTCCTTTAGAAGCGATGGCCTGTGGGGTGCCTGTGGTGACCTCAAACAGCTCGTCGCTTCCAGAGGTGGTGGGGGATGCCGGGTTGATGGTTGACCCTTTAGACACGGAAGGGTTAGCTCGGGCGATGAAACGGGCGTTAGAGGACGAAGCGCTGCGGGAGAAGATGACCAAGAGAGGGCTGAACCGAGCGGGGAGGTTCACCTGGAGGAAAGCCGCGGAACAACTGCTGGAGATCTACGAGGGAACGGGCCGATGAAAAGAAAGACAACCGGCCACTTGCCGCTCACCTTGCTTGGCATCGTCCTCGCCCTGATCGGGTACTGGGGCCCCTGGGTGAATCATAAGGCCGCTGCTCTGGTCCTGAGCGGCCTGGATATGAGCGAATATGTGAAATTCCTGGCTGAGGTGAAGCAAGGGACCAAGCCTGTGGTGCGGGAGCTCTTCTATCTGCCCCTCCTGGCAGCGGCTCTCTGCTTGGCTCTGCTCTCTGCTGATGAGCGAGCCGACTATTCCCTCTGGATGCGCAGGCTCATGCTTATCGCTGCTATCGCCTTGGCCCTTATCGTCCTCCCAGCCTACCCATTCATCCTGCAGGCCCCCGCCTCCGCCGAATTCCGCTGGCAATTTGCCTCCTCGGTTCTCTGCCTGCTGTTCATCATCGGCTGCAGATTCCACCGCTTCTCGTCCCCGGTAACGGCCTGGCTGGTGATAGGGTTCGCGTTAGTGGGCATCATCCCACCGCTATGGCAATTTTTCTCCATCCGGGGTGCCATAAGTCGAGTCTATGGACGGCCTGTCGAATTGGGCTGGGGGCTTGGGCTTACAGCGGCAGGATTCCTCATCGTCGCGTTAAAGGAGGCTGCTTCTTTACTGACCAAACGAAATGATGGCCTTGCGGAATGATCCACAAGGCCCTCCGCTTACCTCTATCGTCAGCGAGCGTATAGCTCCGGCTTCAACACGCCGACGAAGGGCAGGTTGCGATACTTCTCCCCATAATCCAGGCCATAGCCGACCACAAACTTGTTGGGGATGTCAAAGCCCACGTAATCTAAGGGCACGTCCACCTGACGGCGCTCGGCTTTGTTAAGCAGGACACAGGTCTTGATACTGGCTGGACGTCGGGTCTTGAGGTTCTCGATAATGTAGTTTAAGGTGAGGCCAGTGTCAACGATATCCTCCACAAGGAGCACATGACGCCCTTCGATATTGGTCTCCAAGTCCATTACTAGACGCACAATGCCGCTGCTCTCAGTGGCTGCCCCGTAGCTGGAGACGGCGATGAAATCTATCTCATGGGGGATGGTGATATGCCGCATCAGGTCGGTCAGGAAGACCACGGCCCCCTTAAGGATGGCGATCAGAAGGGGGTTCTTACCCCGATAGTCGGCGGAGATGGCCTGGCCTAATTCAGCGACCTTGGCTTTCAATTCCTCCTCAGTAACGAGGATCTCCGCTACATCATCCTCTAACATCCCTTCCCCTTTTCCCTGGCACCTGGTGGCAATGGCGGCAGCGGGCCTCGTAAACCTCCTCAGCGCCCACTAAGATCACGGGATCGTCGTAAGAAGCGGGGCGGCCATTTATGAGGCGCTGAGTGCGGCTGGCCGGAGCCCCACAGACCGTGCAGATGGCGTGGAGCTTCAGCACCTCCTCTGCCTGGGCCATAATGGTGGGCATAGGGCCGAATGGTTCGCCCCTGAAATCCATGTCTAAGCCAGCCACGATCACCCTGATCCCCCTGTCGGCCAGCTCGTTCACCACATCGGCGAGGGCATCATCGAAGAACTGGGCCTCGTCTATGGCCACCACTGTGGTATCCTCCTCCACCAGGTCAAGTATCTCCTTTGCCTCCTGCACCGGCGTCGCTTCGAAGTGGACGCCGGTATGAGAGGTCACTTTCCCTACAGCGTAGCGGTCATCCAATGCGGGCTTGAACACCTGCACTTTCTGTTTAGCTATCTGGGCCCGTCTCACACGACGGATGAGCTCCTCGGTCTTGCCGGCGAACATTCCGCCGCAGATCACTTCAATCCAGCCAGCCTTATATACCTCCATGCTATCCTCCTGGCGAGCATACCCTGAGGAGCTTATCCAGAGGGTGTTCACTAGAGTTGTTGCACAATTGTGCAACAACTCTACTACCAAAAATGAAGGGCAGACCAAAATCTGCCCCCTTGGATGAACACCTCCTTGCCCTTTAAAGGCGGCTTAACCCCCCTTCCCCGATTCCTTGGCCTTCCTTCTCTCCGTCTCCTCCAGCCTCCTCTTAAAGCGCTCGACCCGTCCGCCGGTGTCCACGATGCGCTGCTCGCCGGTAAAAAAGGGATGGCAAGCCGAGCAAACATCCGTATGGATCACCGGCTTGGTCGCTCCGACGATGAAGGTGTTACCACAGCTGCATATCACCTTGGCATTGGGATAGTACTTAGGATGGATCCCTTTCTTCATCTCTCACCTCTCAGGCAGTAAATTAACGAGCTGGTCATTAACCCATCAGCTTTTATCACTCTGGATATACACTGACCACCTTTCTGCCCTTTGACGTCTCGAACTTGACGAACCCGTCAACGGTGGCGAAGATGGTGTAATCCTTGCCCAGCCCCACATTCCTGCCGGGCTTGAACCTGGTGCCACGTTGGCGCACGATGATGCTCCCTGCGCGCACCCATTCACCGCCGAATTTCTTCACGCCCAGCCGTTTGGATTCGCTATCTCGATTGCCCTTGCAAGCTCCTCTGCCCTTCTTGTGTGCCATTCAACTCACCTCCCTCTTCTACAGCCTGGTAACAAACCTCCTTGTGGGATAAATCCTGCCGCTTGTCGGATCTACAGCCAATCCAAGCCTTTCCAGTGCTTCAACGCCCACACAAACCTCGCCCCCTTTAACTATTGCAGCGATAACAGGTGCCCTTCTTCCGGCTATTTCCACCTCAATGACACCGTAATCCACCTTGCGGACCTCCCCATCTGCCAGTTCGACCTCCATTTTCCCCTGGGCCTGCACCCCTAACTTTTCAGCTGCATCCTTTGGCAAGATAACGGAGGTGGAACCTGTGTCCACAAGCGCCATTTCTTCAAGTGAATTCCTGTGTGAGTAAAGCCTTACCTTCTCCCTGATATGACCCATTAATCATCCCTCATTTCGTTAGACCACGATCTTCTCGATTCTCAGCCGTGTATAAGGCTGACGGTGGCCAAGCTTCCGCCGATAGCGCTTCTTGGGTTTAAACTTAAAGACGATGACCTTCTCCCCCCTCCCATGCTCGACCACTGTGGCCAGGACCTTCGCCCCTTCGACCATAGGCCGGCCCACTTTCACCCCATTGTCGGCCACCAGGAGGACCTTGTCCAACTCCACCTTCTCCCCCACCTCGAAGGGCACCTTTTCCACCTCGATGATCTGGCCCTCTTCGACCTTGTATTGCTTTCCGCCGGTTTCGATGATAGCATACACCTTTCGCCCCTCCAATCCGCTCCCATTATACCAGTCCCAGTCTCGCATGTCAAATGGCCGAGGTGAAAAACAGCCGCTCGCGCTGAATGGCCCTCACCCCATCGTACAGGCCCAGCTCTTTAAGCACCTCGTCTGGGCGCCCCGTGCCCTCTGGGCCCGTCCGCAGCCGCATTCCCAGCACCCACCCTTCCCGTCCTCTCCCCTCGACCCAGATGCCTTCGATCAAGGGGCGGAGGTCGTATCCCCTGCCCCGCCGTTGGCGCGGGAGACGATGGGCGACGAGCAACCTCCGCAAACGCTTCTCTATCTCCTCCAGGGGGTCATCACAAGCCACGGTCACCCGATACTCCGCTGAACGCACCTGGGATTGCAGAGAAGGCGACTTCAAAGCGACTTCCTCCACAAAGAGGATTTCCAAGCCCGGGGGAAGGTGGGGCTTCAAGCGCCGGGCAAAATCGGAAGGCGAGAGGGAATGCGTCAGGAAGAGATCCATCACCTCGCCTCGGCTGGTGAGGCCCAGAGGCAGAGCGGCGGCAAAGGCCATCTTGGGCCGGGGGTTGAAGCCATGGGAATAGGCCAGAGGTATCTCCGCTCGGCGCAAAGCCCTCTCCCAGGTCCGCACCAAATCCAGATGCGAGATGTATTTTATCCTCTCGCCTTTGGCGAAAACGATGCGTAAGCGCTGCTGTATGGACGGCTCCATCCTTCCGATCCTGAACGCTGAGGCTGCTAAGGACATCAGCGGTGTACACCACCTAATCGCGCCTCCCGAATCAGGCGGCACCGAAATGCACTCCCTATCCCGCAGTTGAGGCACCTTTCCCAGCAGCTGGGACTCGTCTCTCCGCGAAGGCTCCTTCGGTACTCCTCGATCAGGAAATCTTTCCTGACGCCGGTGTCGATGTGATCCCAGGGCAATACCTCGTCTAAGGCGCGCTCACGACGGGCGTAGAAGTCCGGATCAAGCCCCTCCTCCTCGAAGGCACGCCACCATAGGCGCTCATTGAAGAGTTCATCCCAGGCGTCGAACCTCGCCCCCAGTTTCCACGCCCGGTGGACAACCCGTCCCAGTCGGCGGTCTCCACGTGACAGGGCCGCTTCCAGGAGGCTCATCTTAGGGTCGTGCCAACTGAATTCGATCCCAAACCCCCTGAGCCTCTGCCGCAGTAATTCTTGCTTCTCCTTAAGCTCCTCCTCACCGACCAGGGGAAGCCACTGGAAGGGGGTATGCGGCTTAGGGATAAATGTGGCCAGGCTGATGTTGACTTTGGCCCTCTTCCCATGGTAACGCCGGCCAACGGCAAGCACCTTCCTGACCAGATCTGCTATGGCCGCCACATCCTCCATGGTCTCCGTGGGCAACCCTACCATGAAGTAGAGCTTGATCCGCTGCCATCCGCTCGAATAGGCCGCCTCCACCGTGCTCATCAGGTCCTCATCAGCGATGGTCTTGTTGATCACATCCCGCAGCCGTTGGGTTCCTGCCTCTGGGGCGAAGGTGAGGCCGGTCTTGCGGCGCTTATGGATGGTCTCCGCCAGCTCCACTGAGAAGGAATCGACGCGCAGGGAGGGCAGGGAGATGGAAAGGGGAGGGTTTTGGTAGCGAGCTACCAACTTCTGCACCATGGGCTCGATCTGGGAGTGATCGGTGGAGCTGAGGGAGAGAAGGGAGAGCTCCCCATAGCCCGTCTCCCTCAAAATCTCATCCGCCATCTCCAACACCTCCGCCATAGGGCGCTCCCGTGGAGGACGGTAAATGAACCCTGCCTGGCAGAAGCGGCAGCCTCGGCCGCATCCGCGCTGGATCTCCACCATTGCCCTGTCGTGAACCACTCCGATGTAAGGCACCACAGGCCTGAGGGGCGCAAGGGGTAGCGTTTCCACCATGCGCTTGATAACCTTAGGGGGGACCTCGGGGACAACGGGCGCGATGGTGGCAACCGTACCATCGTCATTGTAATCCACCTGATAGAGGCTGGGGACGTAGATACCCTCGATCCGGGCTGCCCGACGCAGGAAATCCGCCTTCGAATCGCCCCGGCGCTTCCAATCGGCGTAGGCCCGCGCCAACTCCAAAAGCACTTCCTCCCCCTCACCGATGACCATGAGGTCGAAGAAGTCGCTCATGGGCTCGGGGTTGTAGGTGCAGCTGCCGCCGGCGATGATCAAGGGGTAATGCTCGTCCCGCTCAGAGGCCAGGGGCGGGATGCCCGCCAGGTCCAGCATGTTTAGCACATTGGTGTAATTCAGCTCATATTGGAGGGAGAAACCGACGATATCGAACTCGCTCAGAGGATGGCGGGTCTCTAAGCTGAAAAGGGGGATGCCAGCCCTCCTCATGGCCTCCTCCATATCTGTCCACGGAGCATAGACCCGCTCGGCCAAGATGTCCTCCTCGCGGTTAGCGACCTCGTAGAGGATGGCCAATCCCAAATTGGACATCCCGACTTCGTAGACATCGGGATAGGCCAAAGCGATCTTGACCTGGACGGAGTCCCAATCCTTGGATATGCTATTCCATTCGCCGCCCGTGTAGCGTGCCGGCCTCTCTACGCCGGGCAGGATGCGATCCAAGAGCTCCTGAGCGATCCTCATCTCCTCAATCGGGGATGACCTTGACCACCACGTGGCGGTGGCGAGGGCCATCGAATTCGGCCAGAAATACCCCCTGCCAAGTTCCCAGGACCAGCTTCCCTTCCTCCACAGGGACGAAATGGGAAGCACCCACCAGGCTGCTTTTGATGTGAGCTGGCGCGTTCCCCTCCAAATGGCGGTAGTGGCCTGTTCTGGGGACGAGCTTGTCGAGCTGGGAGACGATATCCTGACCCACGGAGGGATCCCAATTCTCGTTGATGACCAGCCCGGCCGTTGTGTGGGGTACGAAAATGTAGCACACGCCGCTCCGGACGCCGCTCTCTCTCACAACCTTTTGCACCTGAGCCGTTATATCCACCAGTTCCATCTTAGACTTCGTGCTCACATCCAACTGTGCCATGCTTATCCCCTCCTCGTGTGGATTCAAGGCCTAGCATCGCTGGCCCTATAAGCGTAGGGACAACGCCCATTTGACAATCGCCTCCTTTATTGGTAAAATTACGGATGCGGAAAAAGGGCAAACGAAGTGGCGCATTCGTCTAGTGGCCTAGGACGTAGGCCTCTCAAGCCTAAAACAGGGGTTCGATTCCCCTATGCGCCACTTTTTCTTTTAGATGCAACGGTTCCGTCATCATAGTAGAGTTGTTGCACAATTGATGATGAGCTCGCTCGCCCTGTGAAATAGATATTCCACAGGGCTCGCGGTAGGTTGGCAAAACCCCTTCACCCCGGCCAGCAGCGAGCGAGCTCATCATCTGATGAGCTCGCTCGCCTTGTGAAATAGATATCTCACAGGGCTCGCAGCAGGTTGGCAAAACCCCCTCACCTGATGAGCTCGCTCGCGGTAAGTTCGCGAAATTCTTTCACCCCAGTCAGCAGCGAGCGAGCTCATCACCCCCGGCCACCAGCGAGCTCATCAGTGGACAGGGCTAAAACCGATCCCGGAGGAGAAAATTGCCCTTTTGGAGCCAATCGGTCAATTGTGCAACAACTCTAGTGCGAAGCATTCCATTCTACATCATTCGAACAAGCGGGCGATCTCATCTCTCTCGAAGCGTGGAAGTTCCTTAACCACCCCCTCTGCCCTCAGCTTCAATCCTTCCCCCTCCTCTACCACCTTTCCAATGACTGCCGCTTCGATGCCCGCCTCGTTCAACGCCTTGATGACTCGCTTCGAATCCTGTGGCGACAGGGTTATAAGCAGCGAACCCGAGGCGATGACGCCCAAAGGGTCAAGGCCATATTCGGCGCACAGGGAGGCCGTCTCCGGCAGGATGGGTATGGCTTCCTCGTAGATTACCAATCCCACCTTCGCTGCCTTAGCCAGCTCCCAGAGCCCTGTGGCCAGCCCTCCCTCAGTAGGGTCATGCATGGCATGGATCTGGGCCTGAGCGGTGGCGATCTGGGCCTCGGGCACGACGCTGATGCCGGGGCGGTGCAGGAACTCCCTGCAGCGGGCAATGAACTCCGGCGGATGATTGCCAGCCAATTCATCCGCTTTCTCCCTGGCTATGATGGAGGTAGCCTCAATAGCCAGACCCTTAGTGAGGAGGATATCATCCCCCACCTGGGCCCCGCTGGTAGTGACTAATCTCCCCCTCTCCACCTCGCCCAGCATCTGCCCGACTACGATGGGGCGGCCCAAGCCGTAAGTGACCTCGGTGTGGCCGCCGCAGAAGGAGATGCCGAGCTTACGGCAGGCGCTGGAGATCTGGGAGAATATCACCTCTATTGATTCCTTGGTCGCCTTGCCCTCCGGCAGGAGCAAAGTGGCGAGGAACCATTTGGGCACAGCGCCCATGGTGGCCACATCATTGGCGTTGACGTTGACCGCATACCAGCCGATCTCATCGGTAGCAAAGGTGATGGGGTCTGTCTTGGCCACCAAGTAGCGATCGCCGAAATCGATGACCGCAGCATCTTCTCCTATCTCAGCCCCCACCACCACCCTCTCGTCGGCCTGAGCATATCTGCACATAAGCTCAGCCAGGTAATCCAGCGGCAGCTTGCCTATCGGAAAGGGCTTCCTCATCTCCCCCTCTTGGTCAGCCGCTTAGCTAGCATCTCCGCCACCACGGTCAGATCGTAAGTCGGCAGGTAGTTGGCGGCAGAGGCGTCGAAGAGGACATTAACCGACGCCGGAAACTCCTCATCGGCAAGGTGGAGGATAACCGCCATACGCAGCCGGGGAAGGATCTGGAACATGAAAGAGGCATCGCCAAAGGAAAGGCGCTCCCCTCCCAAGGCCTTAGCAGCAGCTGTAAACCCCTCCAGGTCCTCACCGAAGGCCCGTTCCAAGGGTTTGATGGCACGGTCCCTGAAAACCGGCTCGTAGAACAGCCCGCCGGGCAGTTGGCGGAAGGAGGCCCATTTGTCGGCGAGGCGGGTGCCATCGGCATTGATGAGGTAGTGTAGGAGCAAAATCTTAGTGACAATGGGCGCTTCTCGGCCCGTCATCGCCTCCTTCACCGTGCACTCGGGGTAATTGATGAGATAATCCTCTCCGAAGAACTTCAACTTGATCCGACCTGCGGTGGCAGAAAGCTTCTGATATTCGGCACCGCTTTTCAACGCCACCAGCCATGGGTCGAGGGCCCGCAGCTCTTCGATGGCCTCGGTTAAGGCTGGCCCATAAAATTCCTCAACGCTTCTGGGTTTCATAGCTCCTCCTCCCTGTAATTTTATCACACCGCTCCTCAGCTGTCCAATCCACCGCAGTGAGCTCCCCCTTGCCCAGCGGAGTGAAGGCTGGTATAATCGCAGAGGCATTGACCATTGATTCAGAAAGGAGATCTCCATGCGCCTATCACAGCTCTTCGGACGGACACTCAGGGAAGCTCCCACCGGGGCGAGGACGATCGGGCACCAGCTGCTGCTCAGGGCGGGGATGGCCTGGCGGCTCCCCACCGGTTCCTACAGCTACCTGCCTTTGGGCCGCAGGGTCCTGCACAAGATCGAACAGCTGGTGAGGAGGAAGATGGAGGAGATGGGAGGACAGGAGCTCCTGCTCCCTTCAGCTTATGAGGGGGTGATGGTGGATCTCATCCGCCGCGAAGTGAGTTCCTACCGCCAGCTCCCCCTGATGCTCTATCGAATCCGCGCTGAACCCTCCGGTGGAGGGATGATCGCGGAAGCCCATAGCCTCCATCCTGACCCCGCTGACCTGGAAGCATTCTACCAGAGCGCCCTCCGCACGTGCGAGGATATCCTGCAGCGCTGCGGGCTGAAGGCTACCCATGTGGAAAACCCCAATGGCCATAGGCTCGTAGTCCCTTTGGAAGAGGGGAGGGATAGCTTCATCCGCTGCTCGGAGTGCGGCTACGCCGCCAGCGTTGAGTGGGCGAGGTTCTCCAAAGGGAAGCTGCCCGAGGAGGTGGAGAGGCCCGTGGAGAAGGTGGCCACACCCGGCTGCAAGACCATCAGGGCCGTGGCCGATTACCTGGGAGTACCCATCGAGAAGACGCTTAAGGCCATCTTCTACGCCATGGGGGAAGGAGGCGACACACCTGCTCACCCCCCATCAGGCGGTGAGCAGGCTTATGCCCGGCGAGCAGGCGCGTCGGAGGTGATCTGTGTGGTCATCCGTGGCGATCTGGAGGCCAGCGAGGCCAAACTGAGGGAGGCGCTCGGGGGAGTGAAGTTGCATCCCGCCACCGAGGAGGAACTGGACAGGGCGGGGGTCGTGGCCGGCTACGCCTCCCCCGTGGGACTCTCGGGGATCAAGGTGGTGGCCGACGATTCGGTGCAACCGGGCTGCAATTTCGTGGCCGGAGCCAACGAAGAGGGCTATCACCTTAGAAACGTCAACTATCCCCGCGACTTCGCCGCCGACATCCTGACCGACATCGCTCTGGCTCGGGAAGGCTACAAATGTCCCTATTGTGGCGGCGGACTTATCGAAGTGAGAGGCATAGAAGTGGGCCGCTTAGACAGGCTGGGAACCATAGAGGCCACTTTCGTGGATGGGAGCGGACGGGCCAAACCCATTGTTATGGGCTCTTACAACCTCGATCTCGAAAGGCTGATGCTCGCCATCGTCGAAAGGCACCACGATGGGAAGGGCATCGTTTGGCCGCCGCCTGTCGCCCCCTATCAAGTGCACCTCATCGCTCTGGGGAAAGAGGCGGTGGGGAAGGCGGAGGAGCTATATGCGAGCCTGCGAAACCAAGGCTTCGAGGTCCTCTTCGACGACAGGGACGAAAGCGCAGGGGTTAAGTTCAATGATGCCGACCTCATAGGCATCCCTCTGCGCCTCACGATCAGCCGTCGTACCTTGGAGAAGAACGGCGTAGAGCTCAAGCTGCGAAGCGCAAAGGATCGTAAAATCGTCAGCTTTGATGGGCTCCGTTGTGAGCTGGATAATTTATTTAAAGCATCTGGAACTCCACCGATGTAGGAACCTCTGCTGTCGGATGCGGAATCGAGCCGCAGGCGATTTGCGTATTCTTTCACCCTGTGGTATAATTCTCTCGGCTGGAAAAGTGGGCAACCCCCACTTTTCTTCTTATCGGCTGAATGAGAGGGAAGTAGAACCATGAAGAACGATCTTCTCCAAGCTCTCGAGCAGATTTGCGAAGAGAGGGGCCTTTCCAAAGAGGTGGTCATCGAGGCCATCGAGGCCGCTTTGGTCTCGGCCTATAAACGCGATTTCGGCCCAGCCCATAGGATCATTGCCAAGATCAACCCTGAATCGGGGGAGGCTCAGGTCTTTGCCGAAAAGAGGGTCGTGGAAGAGGTCCATGACGAGCGCTTTGAGATCTCCCTGCCCGAAGCCAAGAAGATAGATCCGGAGGCGGCGATAGGGGGAACGGTCGTGATCGAGAATACCCCCCGCAACTTCGGGCGTATTGCAGCCCAAACGGCCAGGCAGGTCATTCTGCAGCGCATCAAGGAGGCTGAGCGCGAGGCCCTCTACGAGGATTTCGCCGATCGGGAGGGCGAGCTCGTCAATGGCATTGTGCAGAATATCACCTCCCAGGGCGTAATCCTCAATCTTGGCCGGACGGAGGCCATCCTGCCGAAGAGCGAGCAGATACCCAATGAGGATTACAGGATTCACCAACGGGTGCAGGTCTATGTCCTAGAGGTGCGTAAAACCAACCGTGGCCCCCAGATCATCGTCTCCCGCTCCCATCGCAACCTGCTGCGTCGCCTCTTGGAGCTGGAAGTGCCGGAGATATTCAATGGGATGGTGGAGATCAAAGCGATCGCCCGCGAGGCTGGTTCGCGCTCTAAGGTGGCGGTGGCCGCAAGGCAGGAAGGCCTGGATCCGGTGGGTTCCTGCGTGGGCGTGCGGGGTGTACGGATTAAAAGCATCGTCAATGCCCTTAACGGCGAGAAGATCGATGTGGTGGAATGGAGCCCGGATACCAAGACGTTCATCGCCAACGCCCTCAGCCCGGCTAAGGTTGTGAGCATCGAACTCGATCCGGAGTCAGAAGGAGGGAAGACGGCCACCGTGGTGGTGCCCGATGACCAGCTCTCCCTGGCCATCGGTAAGGGAGGGCAAAACGCCCGCCTGGCGGCCAAACTGACCGGCTGGCGCATAGACATCAAAAGCGTAAGCGAGGTCGCCCAGGAGATGCTGGCCAAGGCTGAGGAGATGACCATCATGGCGGGGGAGGACCTCCTCGCCAAGGCTAAAGCCATCTTGGAGGAAGGGAGAGCCCCCACCGCCGAGGAGATGGAAGTGCTTGAGGAAGCCATCAAGGCGACCGAAGCGGCCATAGAGGAAAAGGAAGAGGCCCTCCCCCTTGAGGAGCTGGGACTCTCCACAAGGGTGGAGAATCTGCTGAGAAAAGCCGGCATATCCACTGTGGCGGATGTCCTGACCGCGCTGGAAGAGGACAAGCTGCTGAGCATAAAGGGCTTGGGCCCTAAATCCTTAGAGGAGATCTCGGCGAAGCTGAGGGCTAAGGGCTTCATCCCTCCCGTCGAGGAGATGGAAGCCGAGGAGGAAGCGAAGGCCGAAACGGAAGAGGTAGAGGCCCCAGTGGAGGTCAGGGAGGAAGCAGGGACTCAGGTCGAAGCTGAGGAGGTAGAAGCCCAGGTTATCGAAGAGGAAGCTGAGGTCGAAGAAGTCACCGCAGAGGAAGAGGAGGAGTGGTTGGCGAAGGAGCAGAAACCCCGGCACAAGAAGCGTTACCTGGTTTACGATGAGGAGCTGGGGAAATACGTGGTTAAACGCCTCCGCAAACCAAGCCGTCGCCGAGAGGAGTGGGAGGATCTCACAGACTAATGCGCCGCAAGCACGTTCCCCTGAGGACTTGCGTGGGGTGCAGGCAGGTGCGCCCCAAGCGGGAGATGATACGCATCGTTCGCACGCCCGACCGAACCATCGAGGTGGACGAGACGGGCAAAAAGTCGGGGCGAGGGGCCTATCTTTGCCCCAATTGGGAATGCTGGCAGAAGGCATTAAGGGAGGGAACTATAGAGCATGCCTTAAAGGTTAAACTAACCCCTGAGGAGAGATTGGCCCTCTGGGAGTTCGCTCGCTCTTTGCTAACCGGTGAAGAGGAGAGAGGAGAGGTGCATGGCGAAAAAGGTCATCAGGATACCTAAGTTGGTAAGCGTCAGGGAGCTGGCCAAATTGATGGAGATGAGCCCCATCGACGTCATTAAGGCGCTGATGGACAATGGCGTCATGGCCAGCATCAATCAGCAGATAGATTACGAGACAGCGGCCATTGTAGCCGAGGAGATGGGCTTCACGGTGGAGCCGGAGGCGCCGCCCGAAGAGGCCAAGGTCGAGATCCCCAGGGCGCCGAAGCGGCGGATGTACGAGGAAGAGGCACCCGAGAATCTGCGCCCTCGCCCTCCGGTGGTCACCCTCCTCGGCCATGTGGACCACGGAAAGACGACGCTGCTGGACGCGATCCGCCACACCAACGTGGTAGCCGAAGAGGCAGGGGGAATCACCCAACGGATTGGCGCCTACCAGGTGCAGACCGACGATGGCAGGACGATCACCTTCCTCGATACCCCTGGCCATGAGGCCTTTACCGCTATGCGCGCTCGAGGCGCTCAGGGGGCGGACATCGCCGTTTTGGTGGTGGCCGCCGATGACGGGGTGATGCCTCAGACCGTGGAGGCCATCGATCATGCCAAGGCCGCTGGTGTCCCCATCCTGGTGGCTCTCAATAAGATGGATAAGGACAACGCCGATCCCGAAAGGGTTAAGAAGCAGCTCTCTGAGGTGGGGTTGACCGTCGAGGAGTGGGGTGGAAATGTGATGTGCGTCCCCGTCTCGGCTAAGGAGAAGACGGGAATCAAAGAACTCCTGGATAGCATCCTGGTGTTAGCGGACTTATCTGAACTCAAAGCTAATCCCGATCGCCCTGCTATAGGCACGGTCATCGAGGGCAAGTTAGATGACAAACAGGGCCCTATGGCTACTCTCCTGGTGCAGAATGGCACCCTCCGGCTGAGAGACAACATCGTGATAGGAGACATCTATGGCCGCGTCAGGGCCATGTTCAACTACAAAGGGGAGCGAGTGAAGGAGGCCCCGCCTTCCACCCCCGTCGTCGTACTTGGGTTGTCCAACGTCCCTCAGCCTGGTGAACCTTTCGAGGTGGTAGAGAGCGGAGAGGTAGCTAAGGAAATAGCCGCTCAGCGAGCCGAAGAAAAGGGGGAAGCACCCACCCGTCCTCCCAAAGCCTTCACTTTAGAGGATGTCTTCGCCCGACTCCGGGCCAGTCAGATGAAGAGGTTGAACATCGTCCTTAAAGCTGATGCCCAGGGCTCGCTTGAACCTGTGGTCAATTCCCTTAAGAAACTGGGCGGCGAGGAGGTGAAAGTCAATTTCGTCCATCAGGGGGTGGGCAACATCACCAAATCCGATGTCATGTTGGCTGCTGTCTCCAAAGCCATCGTCATCGGCTTCAATACGGATGCCGATCCCGCCGCCAGCCGCATGGCGGAGGCGGAGGGGGTGGATATCCGCACTTATAAAGTGATCTACGAGCTCATCGAAGACGTCGAAAGGGCCTTGAGGGGGCTCCTGAAACCCGCTTACAAGGAGGAGATCCTCGGCCACGCCGAGATAAGGGCCACCTTCGACATCCCCGGCAAGGGAAAGGTGGCCGGGGTATACGTCACCGACGGCCGAGTGGTCCGCAACTCTCCTGCCAGAGTGAAGCGAAATGGAGAAGTGATCTACGATGGCCGGATCATCTCCCTGAAGCGCTTCACTGAGGACGTGGAAGAGGTGCGAAGCGGCTACGAATGTGGGGTGGGGTTAGAAGATTTCGAGGACCTTAAGGAAGGGGATATCATAGAGGTCTATAAACTCATCGAAGCAGGAACACAGGGCTGAAATTTCAAAGCCCGTGGAGGGATCTCGGGCTCCGCTATGCGGGTTATCAGAGGGGCTAAGGAGAGATGGGTAAGCGTCGTCAAAGGCGAGTGGGCGAACTCATCCACAGGGAGATAAGCGAACTGTTAGAGAGGGAGATGAGCGACCCCCGTTTGAATTCAGTGACCATCACTGGAGTGGAGGTCAGCCCGGATCTGCGCCATGCCCGCGTCTATGTAAGCACCATAGGGGGAGAAATCGAACGCCAAGAGGCGCTGGCCGGGCTGAAACACGCCGCGGGTTTCATTCGCCACGAGCTTGGTGCCCGCTTAAGATTGCGCTATGTGCCCGAATTAAGCTTCCACTTGGATAAGTCATTGGAGCGAGGGCAGCGTATCGAGGAGCTTTTAGCTAAGATACACCGAGAAAGAGATGCCTGATGGAATCCTCATCATAGACAAGCCCCCCGGCATGACCTCTCACGATGTGGTGGATGAGGTTCGGCGGCTGGTGGGGATGAGAAAGGTAGGCCATGCCGGCACCCTTGATCCTATGGCTACAGGGGTGCTGGTTCTCTGCTTGGGCCAGGCTACCAAAGTGGTTAAGTACCTGATGGATTCGGATAAGGTCTACGAGGCCCACATCCGCTTAGGGGTGACCACCGATACCCATGATGCTCAGGGGAAAATAGTAAGCACCTCAGAGGTTGACATCACGGAAAGCGAAGTGCGGGAGGCCCTCAGCTCCTTTGTGGGCCAGATCCAGCAGGTGCCTCCCCTCTATTCAGCTCTGAAATACCATGGCACGCCCCTTTACAAGCTGGCCCGCCGAGGGATTAAGGTGGAGTTGAAACCACGATCGGTCCAAATCTACGAGATCGAGCTGCTGGATTGGGCACCTCCCTGCCTCACCATCAAAGTGGTTTGCTCCGCCGGCACTTACATCCGCGCTTTGGCACGGGATTTGGGAGAGCGTTTAGGGTGTGGAGCCCACTTGGCCCATTTGATCCGCCTGGCTAGTGGGCGGTTCACCCTGCGCGAAGCGGTGAGTTTGGAGGAGCTGACCCGAGCCTTCGAGCGGGGCAATTGGAGGAAGCTCCTTCGCCCTTTAGACGATGCTCTAGTGGATCTCCCAGCTATGGTTGTGAATGAGGAGGTCGAGAAGCGCATCAGGCAGGGGCAGCAAGTGGAAGGCGAGGGACCCCCTGGCCTCTGTCGCGCTTATTCCACCGACGGAAGGCTCGTAGCCATCCTGAAGTACGACCAGAGGACAGGACTCTGGCAGCCGAAGAGGGTATTCCAGACATCTCACCATCCCTCCCAAGTGGCCGTCCAATAGCGACGCTATTGCTGTAGTGGAAATGTTGGTGATCGATAACCTGTCCCAAGCTAATCTGAGCCGAGATTCCGTTGTAACCATCGGAGCCTTCGATGGCATTCACGTGGGACATCAGCACCTGATCAGACAGCTGGTAAAGGAGGCACGGAAGACCGATCGCTTAGCCACCCTGGTCACATTCCATCCTCATCCCAGCGTGGTGCTCTCATCTCACAATCCAGCGCGCTATCTCACTACTCCGGGGGAAAAGGCTGCACTTTTAGAGAAATTGGGTTTGGACCTCCTGGCCATTCTCCCCTTCGATCGGAAGGTGGCTCGCACCCCGGCTCGCGATTTCATCAGCATGATCCATCGGCACCTGCGTATGAAAGAGTTATGGGTGGGAGCCGACTTCGCTTTAGGGCGCGATCGAGAGGGCGATGTGGAGGCGCTGAAATCCATGGGGCAGGAGATAGGCTTTGCCGTCCACGTCATCGAGCCCTTGACCTGGCAGGGAGAGGTCATCTCCAGCAGCCGCATCCGCTCCCTCCTGGTCAAGGGGCGGGTGCGGGAGGCCGCACATCTTTTAGGCCGCTATCCAAGCCTCTCCGGCAAGGTGGTATGGGGAGCAGAGAGGGGACGCTGTTTAGGCTTCCCCACAGCTAACCTTGAGGTGCGAAAAGAGCGGGCCATCCCTGCCGACGGTGTGTATGCCGTCTATGTCCTGTTAGGGCAAGAACGATATCAGGGGGTGGCTAACATCGGCATCCGCCCCACTTTCAGGGACGCCGAACACGTCGTAGAGGTCCACCTCTTGGATTTCCAAGGGGACCTTTACGGCTTGGATTTGGTGGTGGAATTCGTGGAGCGGCTGCGCCCTGAGCGGCGGTTCCTCGACGTGAATGAGTTGGTAACCCAGGTAAGGAGGGATATAGCCCGGGCTCGTCGCATCCTGGCCGCTGAAGAGAGGGGGTAGTCGCCGATTTTTCACTTCAGACCGAGCTCCTCGGCGATGCCCTGCATGGCCTCGAGGACTATAGCGATGTGCTCGTCCAAATCCACCCCTAACTCCTTAGCCCCCTGTTCGATGTCCTGGCGATTCACCCCTGCGGCGAAACGCTTGTCTTTCCATTTCTTCTTAACCGATTTGACAGTGACGTCCATAATGCTCTTGGTGGGGCGCACTAAGGCCACAGCAACGATCAGCCCTGTCAGCTCGTCCACAGCGAAGAGGGCCTTCTCCATGAGGCTCTCTCTGGGCACACCCAGATAGGGGGCATGTGACTTCACAGCCCTGATGATCTCCTCCGGCCACCCCTTCTCCTCCAAGATCCTCGCCCCCACTAAAGGGTGCTCCTCCGGGGTGGGATGCTGCTCGTAGTCGAAGTCATGGATGAGGCCCACGATGCCCCATTTCTCCTCATCCTCGCCGAATCTGCGGGCATATGCCCTCATAGCTGCCTCCACAGCTAAGGCATGCTTGCGCAGATTCTCGCTCTTTGTGTATTCGGTCAAGAGCTTCCAGGCATCTTCCCGTGTCACTTCCATTGTATCCTCCTTTGGATTATCGGAATGGAGGTCAAGTTAAGCCCACAGCACCTTTCTCCTTACCGTCCCTTCCATCACCTTTGTTCCTCTCAGCACCACCGCCTCCCTGATCCTCACCCTTGGGCCCAGCTCGCAGCCACGCTCCAGGTAAACGTAGGGACCAATCGTACAGTCCTCACCGATGGTGATGCCCTCCTCGATGCGCACAGGGGGGATGATCTTCGTATCAGCCTTCAGAGCGGCCGAAGCGATCTCGGCATCGCGCCCTTGGGCCAGGTAGCGGAGGTTAATGCTCAGGAGGTCCTCCGGCTTAGTCAAGTCTAAGCGCTCCTCCGTGAAAACGCCTTTTATTTTCTTTCCCTGATCGATAAGCATCTGGATGGCATCCTGGATCTCGTATTCGCCGCGAGGCGAGAGGGGGACCTCGTCCAGATAGTTCAGGATGGCAGGTGGAAGCACGTAGAGGGGCAGGCTGGCTATGTTGGTGGGGGCCTCAGCAGGCGAGGGCTTCTCCACGATCCTGATCACTGAGTTCTCCTCCATCTCCACCACGCTCAGCCTGCTTAGCTCTGAGCGATCCACTCTCTGCAAGCTTAGGACGGCATCGGCATCGTTCAACCGATGGGTTCGGATCACTTCGGCTATATGGTTGGGCGGGACAAGGCTGTCGCATGCCGAAAGCAGGAAATCACCCTTGATGAGGTGGGCGGCGCAATTTAGAGCATGGGCGGTGCCTAAAGGCTCCTCCTGGAAGGCGAACCTCACCTCAGGACAGCGTTCGAAGTAAGAGGTGAGCTCCTCGTCCTTAGAGCTGACCACCAGGATGAATTCCCTGATGCCCGCCTCCGCGATATTCTCCATCACCCGGGCTACCATGGGTTTTCCCAGGATGGGGAGCATGGCTTTTGACCTCTTCAGGGTCAGAGGGCGCAGCCGTTTCCCCCTGCCCGCCGCCAGTATCACCCCCTGCAAATCTGAAATATCTCCCCCTAGGCCTCCAAAATCTCTCCACTGTCCAGGCTTCCCTATGCAAGCTTGAGCTCTGAATTTTTAACCACTAATTATACCATAATTTTGAATTCCCTCGCCAATGCCGCTTTGACCCTCCCCCGACGATCCTGGGACACACCCATTCATTCATGTGAAATGTTACCGAAGTGGTATAATTCCCTCAAATGATGTGGGAGCCTGGAGCGCAAAGAGCGCCAAAGGCGACGAGGTCGCACCTACGGGCCAGAGGTGGCTTATGCCCTAACCATCATTGCCGAGAGCTTCGACTACCCCTGTGCCGAGCGCCTCACCCCCAACCTGGTTTGGATGGCCGAACACCTGGCCGCTCACGATGAATTGGAGACCTCCCCAGCATTGCTGGAGAAGCTGGGCCAGATCAGCATCTCCACCACTCAGCGCATCCTGGCCCCAATCCCACGAGAAAAGCCCCGCCTTCCCCGGCGAGGACCTCGCCGCGCCAATCGGCTTACCCAAGACATCCCTATGAAGCGCATCCCCTGGAGAGAATCAACCCCCGCCAGTTGCGGCAGGAGATCTATGACTTGATTGATTACATCTTCTTAACAGCCTCCCTATCATCCTCCTCTCCCAGCGCTACTTCACCAGGGGCATCGCCCTCACAGGGTTGAAGGGGTAAAGAGGGAGGCGAACGATCGTTCGCCTCCTGGATTCCCCTCTAAGCTTCGAGCAGATTTAGCCGCTCTCGCAATTTCCTCCGCTTCTCGCGGTAATCGGCCAGTTTCTCCCTTTCTCTCTCCACCACCTCAGCTGGGGCCTTAGCCAGGAAATCCCCCTTCGCCAGAAGCCTCTCTGAGCGTGCTATCTCCTCCTCCAACCTCTCGACCTCCTTCGCCAAGCGCTTTCTCTCTGCCTCCAGGTCTACCATACCCGCCAGGGGGAGGTATATCTCGATTGGCCCCACCACCAGGATGAGGGCTTGCTTCGGCTTCTGAGGGAGAGAAGGAGCCAGGGTCAGCCTCTCGGGATCGAGGCGCGCCAACGCGACCAGGACATCCCGCTGGCTTTCCATGAGGTTGAACTTTTCGCCGGCGGCTATCAAGGCCTCTATGCGGCGATTGGGTTCCACCTTGTATTCAGCGCGCGCGTTTCGGATGGCACGTATCACCTCCATCACCAATTTCATCTCCCTCTCCGCCTCCTCATCGAAAAGGGCCTCCTCCACTTCTGGCCAGGGCGCAATCATGATACTTTCGGCGAACCTGCTGCCTGCCTGCTGCTCGCTGCTCCTCAAGTGCTGCCAGATCTCCTCGGTAATAAAGGGCATGAATGGATGCAGGAGGCGCATCGTCCGCTCCAAGACGTAGAGAAGCACCCACTGAGCCATATCCTTGGCCTTCTCATCCCCTCCGTAGAGGCGGATTTTGCTGATCTCAATGTACCAGTCGCAGAACTCCCCCCAGAAAAAATCGTAAAGCTTTCGCCCCGCTTCGCCGAATTGGAAATCATCCAGCAGGCGCGTCACATCGGCCACCACTCGGTTATGACGGCTCAGTATCCAGCGCTCAGGCAATGACCAATGACCAATGACCAATGACCAATTGGGATTTGGGATTTGGTCATTGGTCATTTGCGAGAGCACGAAGCGGGCCGCGTTCCAGATCTTGTTAGCGAAGTTCCGTGCTCCCTCCACGTGCTCCAGGCTCAGCTTCATGTCGTTACCGGGCGTGGAGCCGGTGAGGAGGGTGAAGCGGAGGGCATCGGTGCCATATTCCTCTATGACCTCCAGGGGATTGATGACATTGCCTAAAGATTTACTCATCTTCCGGCCTTGGGCATCGCGGATTAAGCCATGAAGGTAGACGATGCGGAAGGGAATCTGGCCTGTGCACTCCAAGCCCATCATGATCATCCTCGCCACCCAGAAGAAGAGGATGTCGTAGCCCGTCTCCATCACTGTAGTGGGGTAGAAGTAGCGGAACTCCTCGGTGTCCTCAGGCCAGCCTAAGGTAGAGAAGGGCCAGAGCGCAGAGCTGAACCAAGTATCCAACACATCCGGATCCTGGTGGATGTTCTCACTTCCGCAGTGTTCACATTCGCGTGGATCCTCGACAGATACTGTAAGCTCGCCGCAGTCGTCGCAGTACCAGACGGGGATGCGGTGTCCCCACCACAGCTGCCTCGAGATGCACCAATCGCGGATATTCTCCATCCAGTGGAAATATATCTTAGCGAAGCGCTCGGGGATGATCCTGATGCGTCCATCGCGTACTGCCTCTATGGCCGGCTCGGCCAGAGGCTTCATACGCACGAACCATTGCTCAGATAGGCGCGGCTCGACCACCGTATCACAGCGTTGGCAATGGCCTAAGGCGTGGCTGTAATTCTCGATTTTGACCAACAGCCCCTCCCTCCTCAGGTCTTCTAAGATGGCTTGGCGGCACTGGTAGCGATCCATACCCACATAGGGGCCGGCTTCCTCGTTCATCGTGCCGTCGGGATTCATCACCTCGATGGCTGGGAGGTTATGGCGCACGCCCATCTCATAATCATCCGGGTCATGAGCAGGCGTCACTTTGACCGCCCCTGTACCGAACTCCCTATCGACTGCCTCGTCGGCGATGATGGGGATGTGTCGGCCGAGGATGGGCAGGATGGCCATGCGCCCAACGAGGTCGGCATAGCGCTCATCGTAGGGATGGACTGCCACCGCCGTGTCGCCCAGGATGGTCTCCGGCCGCGTGGTGGCCACGGTGATGTGCCCCTTGCCTTCCACCAAGGGGTATCGCACATACCAAAGTTTAGCCATCTCCTCCCGGTGCTCCACTTCCAGGTCGGAGAGAGCCGTCCCGCAGCGGGGACACCAGTTGATCATATACTTACCGCGATAGATAAGCCCCCTTTTGAAGAGGCGTACGAAGGCCTCCCGCACCGCCCGGGAGAGGCCGGGGTCCATGGTGAAGCGCTCCCTCGTCCAATCGCAGGAGGTGCCCAACCTCCGGTGCTGCTCGGCGATTATGCCTCCGTAGCGCTCCTTCCAGGCCCAGCCAAGTTTGACGAACCATTCCCTCCCTAGGTCCCACCTGGTAAGCCCCTTCTCCTTAGGAGGCAAGGGATATCCGATCTCCTCCAGAAGATCGTCCAGTTCCCTTGCGGCCAGCCCTCTCTCTATCACATAATGGGTGGCGATGCTGGCATGATCGGATCCAGGGAGCCAGAGGGTAGGGTCGCCCTTCATGCGGTGGTAACGGATGAGAAGGTCTTGGATGGAGGCGGTGATAGCGTGTCCCAGATGAAGTTCACCGGTTATGTTAGGAGGGGGCATGGAGATCACAAACGGTTTCTTCGACCAATCGATCTTAGGTTTAAAGAACCCTCGTTTTTCCCACCATTCGTAGAGCCGCCTTTCCACCCTTTGCGGGTTATAGGTTTTGGGCATTTTATTGCTCATCCCTTCTCCTCCAAAATTAATTATGGGTTAGTTAACGAAAAGTCCCCCTCGTCAAGGACGAGAGGGACTTCCCTCCGCGGTACCACCTCGCTTGTCAACGGGCTGTCAGCTGATTAGCCCGCTGAATTTAAGCCCGTTGACCACTCATTTCGCTGTAACGGGCTCACCCGGGAAGGCTTACTTAGCCAAACTGTTCAGCCTTCCGACTCCCAGGCGACCTTCGACGGGCACCCCGCGGGGAGCTTTCAGCCGGCGACTCCCCTTCTCTGCCGAGGGTGATCCGCCTACTCCTCCTGTTCACCGTCTTTATTCCGAATTATATCCGATTTCTGCCACTTGTCAAATCGGCTTGACAGGGCATATAATGTGCTGTACAATGAATGTGTAAAATTCTTCACAATGTCCAACTAGGGAGACCTCACTGCAAAGGAGGCGAAATGTCTGAAAGAGCGGCTGTTGTGGGGGTAGGATACAGCGGCTTTCGATCCATCACGCCTGACCTTTCCTACAAAGAGATGATGTTTGAGGCGGCGGTCAAAGCCTACGAAGAGGCTGGCATAGACCCCCGTAAGGATGTGGACAGCTTCGTCACCGTGGCCGAGGATTTCAACGAGGGGACGAGCATCTTCGACGAGTACGTCCCCGATCAATTGGGGGCGGTACTGAGGCCCGTCCATACCATCTCCAGTGAGGGCATCCATGGCTTCATCGCTGCTGTGCTTCAGATTCTCACCGGCCAGTTCGACATCGTCGTCGTGGAGGCCCACAGCAAGGCCTCCAACATCATCACCAAATCCCATGTGCTCGCCTATGCCTTCGACCCCGTCTTCAACCGCCCCCTGGCGGTCCATCCCCATTTCGTGGCTGGGATGGAGATGAATCGCTATCTTTTCGAGACGGGGACAACCCACGAGCAATGTGCCAAGGTGGTGGTCAAGAACAAATCCAATGCCCTTCTAAATCCCATCGCCGCCCATCCAGCCAAGCTGGGCGTAAGGGATGTGCTGGCCTCGGAGCCGGTGGCTGAGCCGCTCACCCGCCTGGAGGTTGCCCCCCACGCCGATGGAGCCATCGTGATAGTCCTGGCCTCAGGCGAGACGGCTCGGGCCCTCACCGACAAGCCCGTCTGGGTGAGGGGCATCGGCTGGGCCAACGACACCTTCTGGTTGGAGAGCCGCTCCTGGGGCCAGGCGCGCTATGCCCATCTGGCGGCCAGGATGGCTTATCGGATGGCTGGCATCCGTTATCCCCGTAAAGAGATAGACTTCGCTGAGATAGATGATACCTTTGCTTACAAGGAATTGCAACACATGGAGGCGCTGGGATTCTGCCAGCCAGGAGAGGCGGGGACGCTTACGGAGGAGGGCGCTACCGAGCTTGATGGCGACTTGCCCGTTAACCCCTCCGGTGGGAGCCTTGGCGAAGGGCATCTCCTGGATGCCACCGGGCTGGCCCGCGTGCTGGAGGTGGTGCTGCAACTCCGCGGCGAGGCCGGCAAGCGTCAGCTCGCCGATGTGGAAACCGGGCTCGCTTTTGGGTGGCGAGGTATCCCCACCACCAGCGGGGCAGCGGTCATTTTGAGCAGTTGAACGAAGGAGGTGATAATCATGACCATAGCAACTATGTCTGTCACCGAGCTGCGTCGAGAGGTGGGGAAGCTACTTCAGATGCTTCAGAAGGGGCCGGTGATACTCACACGTCGAGGATGCCCTCAGGCTGTTGTGCTCGGCTATGACGAGTATCAAAAAATGAAGGCCAAGCTGGAAGAGTTTGAAAAACTCCCAGCTGGAGCGCCAGAAAGCATGAGCGTCAAAAGTCTGATCGAGGAGATGCAAATCAAATATGCACAATATCCTTCCTTTACCCAAGCCCTCCTTGCTGAAAGAGCAAGGGAGCGAGAAAGGGAAGCCCGAACATTACGTTCTTGACAGCTATGCCATCTTTGTTCTCTCGCAAAGGGAAGAGGGGCATGAGATCGTCGCCCATCTTCTCCTCCGCGCCGAGGAAGGAGAGACATTTCTGTATTTGAGCTTAATTAACTGGGGCGAGATTCTCTACATCTTGGAAAGGGATCACGGCGAAGCAGTGGCTTTGGAGATGGTGAAAGACATAGATAGCCTGCCGATCATCCTCTGTGGTGTTAATCGCCGGCGAGTTATAGCAGCAGCCCATGTTAAAGCTCGCTATCCCGTTTCCTACGCTGATGCCTTCGCCGTTGCTTTAGCGCAAGAACTCGGCGCCGTAGTTGTGACAGGGGATCCGGAGTTCAAGAAGGTGGAAGATTTGGTACCTATGTTGTGGCTACGAACGATATGAACCTCTGTTTGCTGTGCCTTCCAGAATGACGAGGGGAACAAAATATGGTCTATGAAGTTCTATTCTTCGACGGCTGGGGTGCTATGCCCGCTTACTATCTGGTTGCATCTGCCGAGGGGCCTAACCCGATCGAAGCCCTGGAGAGATCGCTCCCCAAGGTGATTGCGGAGGTTAGGCGTCTATTCTGTCTGGACGATGAAATCCCTGATGAGGCGATCCAGAAGTCAATCTACTTGCTGAAAGACGATGGCCTGGTATCGGTCATTGATCTGAAAGGGCAGCACTGCTAGCATAAGCACCAAAAGCTGGTTGTTCAAACCGAGAGGAGGAAACCATGACCATGTGTAGAGTCGCCATAGTCGGCGCGGGGATGACCAAGTTCGTCCGCCGAGCCCAGGAGACGGCCAAGGAGCTGGCCTGGGAGGCAGCTAAGATGGCCCTGGACTCCTGCGAGATGACCCTGGACGACATCGAGGCCGTGTGCCTGGGAACGGCGCCCGACTCTTTCGACGGCGTCCATATGAAGGGCGAGTACCTCTCCGATGGGGCTGGGGCCTGGGGCAAGCCCTACATGCGCTGCTACGTCGGCGGCGGAACGGGCGTCTTCTCCGTCATCCACGGCTGGTACCATGTGGCCTCAGGAGTGTTCGACACCTGCCTGGTGGTATGCGAGGAGAAGATGTCCTGCTGCCAGCCCCACCCCCAGGGGGCCTTCCTCACCATCTTCGACCACACCACCGAGCGGCCACTGTGGCCCAACCTCCTTTGGATATTCGCCTTGGAGATGAACGCTTATATGAGCCGCTATGGGCTCTCTAAACGGGACATCGCCCTGGTTTCGGTGAAGAACAAGCGCAATGCCGCCGACCACCCCTGCGCCCTCCTGGGCAACCCCGACATCACCGTGGAGGATGTGCTCAACTCCGAGGTCCTGGCCTGGCCGGTCCAGCGCCTGGACGTGAGCCCGGTCACCGATGGGGCGGTGGCGATTGTTTTGGCCGCCGACCACGTCGCCCGCCGGGTGACTGATAAGCCAGTCTGGATAGAGGGGGTGGGATGGAGCCTGGATACCGCCTACTGGACCAACCGCGACCTCTCCTACCCCACCTACGTGGAGGAAGCGGCCAGGATGGCCTACAAGATGGCCGGCATCACTGAGCCCAGGAAGCAGATTCACATCGTGGAGCCCTATGACCCCTTCGATTACAAGGAGCTTCACCACTTAGAAGGGCTCCTGCTCTTCGATAAGGGCAAAGCCCCAGAGGCAACCGCCCTGGGCATCACCCAGCGGGATGGCGACCTGCCGGTGTGTCCTTCGGGCGGGCTTCTGGGGGTGGGCAATCCCATCGCCGCCGCCGGATTGATGAAGGTGGCCGAGATCTTCTGGCAACTTCGCGGCGAGGCGGGCAAGCGCCAGGTGCCGGGCAACCCCAAGCGCGGCCTGGCCCAGGCCTGGGGTGACCTCATGCAGGTGGGGACGGTGGTCATCCTGGGAATCTAAATTATGCGCTTGATTTTCACCCACCACGCCTTGCTGCGGATGAAGCACCGGCGTGTATCAAAGGAAATGGTGTGAGAAACGATCCAGCATCCCGAAAAGAGAGGAGTGGGTTATGGCGGCAAATTATTGGCCTTTCGAAGCTACGAAGCTGGGTTGCCTAAGGTCGTTTATGTGAAAGAAAACAATGACTATGTGGTAATCACCGTCATCTGGGAATAGGAGGCATTGGTTTATGGAGATCACTTATGATACAAAGGCGGATGCTTTATACATCCGCTTGAAGGATGGAGAGTTTGGCTCTAATATGGAAATCGAGGAGGGTATCGTTCTCGACCTCGACAAAGAGGGACGCCTCCTGGGGTTAGAAATCCTCGATGCCAGCAAGCGAATTCCCCTGGCCCAACTGGCCAGTATAAGCGTCAAGATGCCATTGGAAATGGCCCAAGAAGTGTGAGGAGGCTGAAGATGACCGCAAAGAGCAAAGAATTTCCCGGCACAGCCCTCTCCAGGAAGGATTTCGAGGAGGGAAGGGTGCTTTTCACAACCTGGGACCCTAACGCCCGCTACGCCTGGGACGCCGGCGTGGCCATCGGCCGCTATCTGGCCGAGTTGAAAAACGGCCGTCTCATCGGCCGAAAGTGCCGTAAGTGCCGCCGCATCATGATCCCGCCCCGCATGTTCTGCGAGCACTGCTTCCGCCCCACCGATGAATGGGTGTACCTCCAGGACACCGGCACCGTGCTCACCTTCTCCCTCTGCTACGTCACCTGGGACGTGAAAAGGGTAAAGGAACCCCTCATCCCCGCCGTCATCGAGATAGACGGGGCCTCTAAGGGAATGGGTATCATGCACCTCCTGGGCGAGGTCGAGCCCGAGGAGGTGAAAATCGGCATGCGGGTAAAAGCCGTCTGGAAGCCACCTGAGGAGAGGGAAGGGGCGATTACTGACATCAAATACTTCAAACCAATGACAAATGCATCAATGACTAATGACCAATGAGCCAATGGCCAATGAATAAATTGGGGTTTGGTCATTGGGATTTGGTCATTGAAAGGAGGTTTTCCAATGCCTCTATTGGAGAGGATTGGCGAGCTTAGCGAGGCGCGGGCCTGGCCCGGCAGCATGCTCATCACCAGCCGCTATACGGTGGGGATCGCCGGCGAGAGGTTCTTCCGCGAGATAAAGGACAACGCCCGCTTCCTGGGGACGCGCTGCCCCAATTGCGATATCACCTATGTGCCGCCCCGGCTTTACTGCGAGCGCTGCTTCGCCAAATTGGATGAGTGGGTAGAGGTGAAGCCTACTGGCACCGTCCACACCTACACCGTCCTCCACCTGGCCCTGGACGGCTCTCCCCTGGAGAAGCCCGAAATCCTGGCCTTCGTCGTGCTCGATGGCAGCGACGGCGGTTTAGTGCACCGTCTGGGCGAGGTGGACCCCGACGAGGTGACAATCGGCATGAGGGTGGAGGCCGTCTTCAAGCCCGAGGCCGAACGGAAAGGCTCGATAACGGACATCGAATACTTCAGGCCGCTTTAACCACCTCCCCGAGAGCTTGGCCGTGATTTTGGCATCGCGTAGGACTGGTTTCGGTGGGCTGCCTCGGGCAGCCCTGGCCTCACGGGAGCTCTCGGGGAGGTCCGGTGTTAGCGGAGGGAGGCACGATTGGCCGACCCGATAGAAAAGATAATAGCTCGCGCACGCCAGAAACAAAGGCTTTACCTGTTGGAGCACGAGTGTAAAGCCATCCTGAAAAGCATCGGCGTACCCACCACGAACTGCCTGGTCGCCAAGTCAGAGGAGGAGGCCGTCAGGGCAAGCGAGGCGATAGGATACCCTGTTGTCTTAAAAATCCTATCGCCTGAGGTCATCCATAAATCGGACGCCGGAGGGGTGATGGGGGTGATCGGCCAGTCACCCCTACTGGGCGAGGAGGAGGTGAGGAGGGCCTACAGGGAGCTTATGGCCAGGTTTAAGGGTCGCAACATAATCGGCGTGACCGTTCAGGAGCTGGCCAAGCCGGGGCTGGAGGTGATCGTTGGCGCGATGAGAGACGCCACCTTCGGCCCCGTTTTGATGTTCGGATTGGGCGGCGTCTTTGTGGAGGTGCTGAAAGATGTCGCCTTCCGGATCATCCCCGTGACGGAGCGCGACGCCCAGGAGATGATGGAGGAGATCAGGGGCTACGAACTTCTTAAAGGTTACAGGGGCCGCTCCGCCGACATCGCCAGCCTGAAGGACATCCTGCTGAAAGTCTCCGACCTGGTGACGGCCTACCCGGCCATCAAAGAGGTGGACCTGAACCCCATCTTCGCCTATCCGGAGGGAAGCATCGTCGTTGACGCCAGGATGATTTTGGAACAGGCCCCTCCAAGGGAGATGGCTGCTGTGCCCAAAACGGACCTTTCCGCTGTCTTCGAGCCTCGGAGCGTGGCCGTCGTCGGGGCGAGCAACAACCCTGACAAAGCGGGCTTCAACATCCTCGAAAACCTGTTAAGGTTAGGGTATAAAGGGAAGGTTTATCCGGTCAACTTAAGGGCAAAGGAGGTGCAGGGCCTGAAGGCCTATCCTGCTGTGGAAGAAATCCCCCACCAAGTTGACACGGCCATCATCGCCATACCAGCTAGGGGAGTGGTGGACGTGATGAGAGGTTGTGCCAGGAAGGGGGTCAAGGCCGTCATTATCATCAGCGGCGGTTTCTCGGAGGAGAGCGAGGAGGGGAGGCGGCTGGAGGAGGAGGTGGTGACCATCGCCCGCCAAGCTGGCATCCGGATAGTCGGACCTAACACCACTGGCGTTTTCAATACCCAGAACAATTTCACTTCCTCCTTCGTTTCGCTGGATAGAGTGGCTTCAGGAAACGTGGCCTTCGTGGCTCAAACGGGCCTCTTCTTGGGCGTATTGTTCGAGCATATCCTCTCTTCCCAACACTTCGGCATCAGTAAGGTAGCCGGCTTGGGCAATAAAGCCGACGTGGACGATGCCGATATCTTGGAGTATCTGGCGAAGGATGCACAAACTAAGGTCATAGCCATGTACATCGAGGGGCTGAGCGATGGCCGGAGGTTCTTGGAGGTGGCAGGGAGGACGACCAAGGAGAAACCTATCATCGTCTTCAAGGCTGGAACCACCGAAGCCGGCGCTGAGGCGGCCCTCTCGCACACGGCTTCCCTGGCCGGAAGGAGCGAGGTCTTCGAGGCGGCCTGCAAACAGGCGGGCATATTGAGGGTACGGAGTTTCGAGGAGATGCTCGACGTGGTCAAAGCCTTCTCCTTTTTGCCCCTTCCGAGGGGGAACAGGGTGGCCGTCATTCACTACACGGGCGCAGGCTGTGTCATCGCCGCCGACGCTTGTCAACGGGAGGGACTCGAGCTGGCCAAACTATCGCCTGCGACAGTGGAAGCCATCGGGAGAATAACGCCCGCCTGGCACAGGATACGAAATCCCATAGACCTCTGGCCAGCCATAGAGCAGGTTTGGGTGGAGGCCTACGACGTGGCCATCGAGGCGGCCCTGCACGACGAGGGGGTGGACGCGCTGGTGGTCAGCATATTCGCCATGCCCCGTTGGGAGACCTACACCCCCGACTTAGACATGCTCCGGGCCTCCGGCAAGCCGGTGCTCTTCTGCGTCGAGGGGAACGAGGAGCTTGTGAGGGAAGCGGCCGCGAAGATCGAAGGGGAGGGCTTCCCCGTCTACCCCCAGGTTAACAGGGCCATCTTCGCCCTCTCTCATCTGGAGAGATACGCTCGCCTTCGAGAATGTCTTGCGCAGGGTTCCTGCGCGTAATTGAAAAAGGCCACAAATGCTTGACAGGGCAAAACTGCTTGTGATAGAATATACACAGCTTTTGCTCATCACATGCTGCCGCGGCCGGAAAGGCCCTGGTTAAAAAACAAGGAGGATGATTATGGAAATCCTGTTCGAAGGCGAAGGGGAGCTTCTCGGCTGGCACGACCCTGATGAGAACCGCAAATGGGTCCTCGAAAACAAGTCCAGGGAGCTTAGGGACAAGCGGATGACCGTAAAGGAGGCCGTGGAGAAATTCGTTCACGATGGAGATTACATCGCCTTTGGCGGCTTTGGTCACATCAGAGTACCCATGGCCCTTATCTACGAGATCATCCGCCAGGGGAAGCGCAACCTGGCCATGGCAGGCAAGACGGCCGTGCACGATGTGGACATCCTCATCGGCGCCGGCTGCGTGAGCAAAATCGAGGTCGCTTACGCCTTCGGCCACGAGTTGCGAGGGCTCTCGCCAGCCGGGAGGAGGGCAGTGGAGAGCGGCCAGTGCAAAGTAGTGGCCGAGATCTCTAACGCTGGTTACCAGTGGCGCTTCCTGGCGGCCATGATGGGGGTGCCCTTCATCCCCTCCCGCAACATGCTGGGCACTGATACTCTGAAGAAGAGCTGCTGTAAGGTGGTAAAAGACCCCTGGAGTGGGAAACCCGTCTGCCTCATCCCCGCGGCCTACCCCGATGTGGCCATGTTCCACGTCCCCCGCTGCGACATCTACGGCAATGCCCAGATAGACGGCATCTTGGTGGAGGACTTCGAGCTGGCCAGGGCGGCCCGGCGGGTGATCATCACCACCGAGGAGATCGTCGATGAGGACGTCATCAGGGCCGAACCATACCGCACTGCCATCCCCTTTTTCCTCGTGGACGCCGTCTGCGAAGTTCCCTATGGGGCTCACCCCACTGAGATGCCCTACCTCTATTTCTTCGACGAGGAGCACATCGCGGAGTGGCTTGAGCTTTCCAAAACTCCCGAGGGGACGAAGCAATATTTCGATAAATATGTCTTCGGCGTGAAGGACTTCGAGGAGTATTTGGAGCTCGTGGGGGGCATCAGGAAGCTCAACTACCTGAAGCGGGTGGAGCTACTGCGAGAGCCGATGAAGGCTCCCTGGTTGAAGAAGAAGTGAACCACAACCCACTCGAAGGGCACAGGAGATGAACATCTACACCCTTTTCATCAGCAAGGAAGGATGGCAGGTGGGGTGGCCCTACCTGGGCTTCGACAACGAGGAGGTGAGGTCCTCGGTTCTGGAGAGGCTCAGGGAACACTTCTCGGAGACAGATTTCACCGGCGGGGAAGTCCTCACCGACTACGAACCGACCAAGATGGAGAGGATCCGGCAAGAGATAAGGGACGCCGACGGCTTCCTCCTCTACATCATCGGACACTATGGCTATCCAGAGGTGGAGCCCCTGGAGGCCCTCTTCCAGCCCGGCAAGCCCTCCATCCTGGCCAATCACCTTTACGGGGGAGACTTCGTCTTCATCCAACTCTGCGAGCGCATCAGGGGAAAAGGGCTTCAGGTGCTGCCAGTCTCCTCGCCGGATTTGGAGGACCTGGAGTGGGCCGTCGGAGTTATGCAGGGACTCCTTCGCCTCAAAGGGAAGCGGGTCCTCGTCTATGCCCCCGACGAGATAAGGATGAGCCCGGAGGGCTTGATGGAGATAACGGCCCCCTACCTGGCTGATGTGCCGGAGGAGCAGAGGGGGAGGGTGATGGCCATGATGGAGAGGATAGCCGCCGGCCATTACCTCGATCTCACGGGAGCCGACCAAGCCCACCAGTGGCGCAGGGACGAGGAGAGGTACAGGAAGAACATGGAGGAGGTCTTCGGGCTGGAACTCCTCAGGAGGGACCCTCAGGAGCTGGCCGAATACTACAAAAAGGCCGATGAGAGGGAGGCCGAGAAGATCGCCGAGAGATGGATCGGGGAGGCGAAGGGGATAAAGTGTTCACGCCAGGGGGTGGTGAATGCGGCTAAGCTCTATCTTGCCCTAAAGAAAATCATCGAGGAAACTGGGGCCGACTCCCTGACCCCCGACTGCGGGACGCTGATGATAATGGGGTGCATGCCTGCCTTCCCCTGCCTGGGCCTCTTCCAGTTGCTCAACGAAGGCTTCATTGCCACCGCCGAGGCGGACCTGGACTCCCACGTCAGCGCCCTCCTGGGCCGCTACCTCTTCGGCAGGCCCGGCTACGTCTCCAACCACACCCTGGACTTGACCCACAACCGGGTCACCTACCTCCACTGTATGGCCCCCAGCAAGCTCTATGGCCCCGACGGCCCCTCAGCCGAATACGAGATCATCCACCACGGCGAGGCCCATTTCGTGGGAGCCGTCCCCAGGGTCGAGTTCCCCATCGGGGAGGACCTGACCACCATCAAGGTCAGCCTGCTGGAGAAGAAGCTCGCCCTCCGCCACGGGAGGATCGTGGGCCAGGTGGTGGACGAAAAGGCCTGCGTCAACAAGGTGCTCGTGGAAGACGACACGAGCAAAATCCTGGAGAACTACGACTGGATGGCCTTCGGATGGCACAGGGTCAGCTTCGTGGGGGATTGGCGGAGGGAGTTCAAGGCCGCCGCAAGGCTGGCAGGATTGGAGCTGGTGGAGGAGGACAGATGACCGTTCCCTTCCTCAGCCAGGAGTGGGTCGAGGCCTTTGCTCAAGCGATCAATGAGAGCGAGGCTTACAGGGAACATGCCGCCACCTGGGAGCACGGACCTGTGGCGTTGGTGGTCAACGCCGCCCCGGAGCTGGGATTGGAGGAGACACGAGGCATCTGGCTCAACCTCCACAAGGGAAAGTGCCGGGAGGCCCTCATCGTCTCAGAGGCCGAGGCGGAGGAGGCCCCATTCGTCATCTATGGCGACTACGACCAGTGGCGGGGCCTGGTGGAGGGGAAGTTCGACCTGCTCCCCGCCTTGATGCGGGGGCGGCTTAAGCTGAAGGGTGACCTGAAGGTCATCGTCAAATATGTCAAGGCGGCCAAAGACCTCATCGCCGCTGCCCAGCAGGTTCCCACCGCGTTTATAGGAGGCCGTAGGCTAGAAGCCCACGGCTGATCATAGGCCGCAGGCTATAAGCCTACGGCTAATCAGGCAAAAGCCCTTCGGGCTTGCATCCGCTCAGCCGGTGGGTTATAGCCATCGGCTTCTGGGAGGAGAAAGCACAATGGCTTATTGGCGTTTGCATTATCACCTTGTCTGGGCAACATACAAACGCAACCCCTGGCTAACAGGCGATGTCGAGCGGATGGTCTATGGGACATTGCTCGGAAAGGCTGAGGAGCTGGGGGTCATCATCCACCAAATCGGCAATACCGATGATCATATCCACGTTGTCGCCTCCATCCCACCCAAGATTGCGGTGTCCGAGTGCGTGCGCCATTTCAAAGGAGCCAGCTCACGTTACGTGAACGTGAATGCCGGGCTCGATTTCCGCTTCAAGTGGCAGGATGGCTACGGGGCAATCACCTTCGGCGAGCGCTCGATGAAGCCCATAATCGCTTATGCGAAGGACCAGCGCCGACACCATGCTCAGCAGATGACCATTGCTTATTATGAGCGCATGACGGAGGAGGACGAGGGGCCGGATTTTGCGAATTTAAGACGTAGGCTAGAAGCCTACGGCTGAAACAGGTGGAAGCACTCTGGGCTTGCATCTGCTCAGCCGGTGGCTTCTAGCCATCGGCTCATAGGCCGCAGGCTATAAGCCTACTTCGGGCTTGCATCTACTTAGCCGGTGGCTTCTAGCCTTCTCAGGAGGAAAGCTGTGTATCGCGACGAGATCCTGCGCGAGCTGGTCGCAGAGGAAGATCTCTTCATGCGCGATGCGGTCCGGGCCTATGTGGAGGCCGAGATCATGCCCGTGCGCCACCTCATAGACGACGATGAGGAGCACGAGCTTGTCCGTAAGCTCCTCCAGGGCCTCACCGACCTGGGCTTACAGGCCTCCATCTGGCCGGAGAAGTACGGGGGAGCGGGCCTCACCAGGATGGTGCCCTTCTGCCTCTGCCTGGAGGAGCTGGCCCGTGGCGACGGCGGAATCGCCGTGGCTGCCGCCTGCAGCCTGTGGGCCTTTATGCCCGCCATCTGGGCACAGAACCAGGAGGTCCTCGACCGCTTCGGGCCGGAGTTCTGCGGCGAGGAGCTGAAGTTGGGCTGTTTCGCCATGACCGAGCCGGGCGGGGCCTCCGGCGGGGGTGGCTGCGACATCGAGAACCCCGCCCTGGAGGGGCGGATGATACGCACCAGAGCCCGCTTGGAGGGAGGGGAGTGGGTGCTCAACGGCCAGAAGATGTGGGCCTCCAACAGCGGCGTGGCCGACGCCTACCTCATGGTCTGCACCACCGACCCGGAGCAGGGCGACGAAGGGATCGCCCTCATCTACGTGCCCGGCGACGCCGAGGGCCTCTCCTTCGGCCCCTTCGAGCGCAAGGCCGGCATGCAGGCCGACCGTAACTGCGCCATCTATCTCGATAACGTGCGGGTGCCCGAGGGATTCCGCGCCGCAGGGCCAGGGGAGGATGCCCGCCTTTTCCATCAGAACCTCATCGTCGGCCGATTGGGGAGCGCGGCCATGTCGGTGGGCAATGCCCAGGCCATCTTCGAGACCGTCATTGATTTCGCTGGCGAGCGGGTGGCGGGCGGCCGGCCCATCAGGGAGCACTCGGTGGCTGCCTGCATGCTGGCGGACATGGCTGTGGGCATCGAGACGGCGCGGGCCTTCTACCTCCAGGCAGCCTACAAGTATGACCATCCGGAGGTTTACGGGCCTCAGGATTCCGCCCTTAACCTCGCTCGGGCGAGCATCGCCAAGGTCTACGCCTCGGAGGTGGCGGTGATGGCGGCCAACAGGGCCATGGAGCTGATGGGCTCCTACGGCTACGCCCACGATTACCACCTGGAGAAGTACTGGCGAGATGGCAAGATCATGCAGCTCTGGTTGGGAGGGGCACAGTTGGGCCGCTTAGACGCCATCAGGGGCTATTACCCACACGGCCTGTGAGGGATGGTGCGCAAGGAGCAATGGGGAGGAATTCACTATGAAGACCAGACTCGCTAAGATAGCCTATGGCGCCGGCAACCTGGGAACCGCCCTCTTCTTCCACACCATCGGGGCCTACATCATCTTCTTCTACACCGATGTGGTGCGCCTCGACCCCAAGCTGGTGGGCCTGGCCTTCGCCATCTCCTATGGGGTGTGGAACGCTATCAACGATCCCCTGATCGGCTACCTTTCGGATCGAACCCGCACCAGGTGGGGGAGGAGGATCCCTTACATTCTCTTCGGCGTGCCCTTCGCCTTCCTCTTCTTCGTCCTGGTCTGGTCGCCGCCCTTAGGAGGCAAGCCCCTGACAACGCCCTCCCATTTCGGCACCTTCCTCTACTTCGCCGTCGTCATCGCTCTGTTTGACCTCTTCTACACCGCTGTGAGCGTCCCCTACATCTCCCTCTTCCCCGAGATGTACGAGGATATCGCGGATAGGACGGAGGTCTCCATGTACCGGCAGGTGGCGGCGATGGTGGGCTCGGTGCTCGCCATGGCCACAACGCCGGTGATCGCCGATGCCCTCTCCGGCAGATTTGGCAGGCTTGGGGGATGGACAGGGGCGGGGGTCATCCTGGGCCTCGTCGGCAGCGGCGCTTTCCTCATCTCCCTGTTGGGGAGCAAAGAGCGAAAGGAGTTCAGCCTCGAGGAGGCATTGCCGTTCTTCGAGGCTTTCAGGACCACCTTCACCAACCGCACCTTCCTGGCCTTCATAGGGGCCAATCTGATGATCTGCTACATCTGGAGCTGGCTCTCGGCCATGGTGCCCTTCTTCACCAAGTACATCATCGAGGCCGAGGAGAAACAAGCTGGCTTCCTCTTCCTGGCGATGTTCGTCACTTCGATGCTCCTCTATCCCCTCTGGAGGAGGGTCGCCCTCCGCCGGGGCTCCAAAGGCACGTTGGCCGTCGCCGTGCCCCTCTTCGTGGCCTTCCTGCTCCTGGTGCTCGTCGTCCGCAACCTCTCCCAGGCGCTGGTGATGATGCTCCTTTTGGGGGCTGCCAATTCGGGCATCACCCTGATCAGGGAGGTGGTCCTCAGCGATGTGATAGACGAGGACGAACTGCGTACCGGCCGGCGTCGGGAGGGGAACTACTTTGGGGTCAACGCCTTCATCGAGCGCTTCGCCATGGTGCTGGTGGGCGGCTCCACGGCTTTGGTCCTGAGCCTGAGCGGCTACACCCCCGGTGTGACGCCTCAGCCGCCCTCGACCGTACTGGGGCTCAGGATAGGGATGGTTGGGCTCCCTCTCCTCGCCTTAGGGATTTTCCTGGCGGCGTTGAGATTCTACCCGCTGGGCAAGGAGGAGGTTCTTAAGCTGAAGGAGAGCCTCACTGAACTTCACCGCAAAAAGGCGGAGCAGTTAGAATTAGGCTAAGGGTGATTTGGACAACCGCCCTTAGCGAGGCGCAATGACCTCTTGTTGGATTTGAAGTTGCTCTTATCAAATTAGAGGACACGCCTCAGCGTGCCTTTAGCAGGCTGAAGCCTGCACTCCAAAATCAAATTAGGAGGGTAAAAATGGTTAAGCCAGCGAAGAATTACACCCCAACGGAGCTTTTAGCCTGTGTAGCGGCCAAGATGCTGGAGGATAAGAGATCCGTCTTCGTGGGCACTGGCCTTCCCATGATCGCCTCTATGCTGGCCCAGAGGACCCACGCGCCTAACCTGCTCATCGTCTTTGAGGCCGGCGGCATAGGGCCGCAGATACCTGTCCTGCCCATCTCCGTCGGCGATTCCAGGACCTTTTACAGGGCGGTGGCTGCCTCCAGCATGCACGATTCCATGTCCATATCCCAGGCTGGTTACCTCGACTACGGCTTCCTAGGCGCGGCCCAGATAGACATGTACGGCAACATCAACACCACCATCATCGGCGACTGGGAGAAACCCAAAGTGCGCCTGCCGGGAAGCGGCGGGGCCAACGACGTTGGCTCCCTCTGCCAACGCACCATCATCATCATGCGGCAGGACAAGCGCCGCTTTGTGGAGAAGGTGGATTTCATCACCACACCGGGCTACTTGGATGGGCCCGGCGCCAGGGAGAGGGCCGGACTCCCCGCAGGAAGCGGCCCCTATCGGGTAATCACCCAGTTAGGAGTTTACGGCTTCGATGAGGAGACCAAGAGGATGAAGCTCCTGGCCGTCCACCCCGGCGTCACCATCGAGGATGTGAAGGAAAACAGCTCCTTCGAGCTCATCATCCCCGACAAGGTGGAGACCACCGAGCCGCCGACCGAGGAGGAGCTGCGCATCCTTCACGAGATAGACCCCACGGGCATGACCATCGGGAAGTGAGAAGATGCGCATGAAGAGAAGGCTGGGTAGGGAAGTGGCGCTCGTTGGTGCAGGGATGTCCAAATTCGGCTCCTTCCCCGAGAAGACGAGCCGCGACCTGTTCGTGGAGGCCTTTTGGGAGATGGAGGCCTCGGTGGACAAGGGACTCGACCCTGAGGTCATCGAGGCCATCTACGTCGGCAATTTCTCCAGCGACGTATTCGAGGGCCAGGTCCATACCGCCCCCATCATGGCCGACTGGTTGGGCTTGATCCCCCGCCCAGCGACTCGGGTGGAGGACGCCTGCGCCAGCAGCGGGGTGGCGCTGCGGGAGGGGATCATCGCCATCGCCTCCGGCCTCTACGACGTTGTCCTGGTCGGGGGCGTGGAGAAGATGACCAACCTCCCCACCGAGGAGGTGACCGACACCTTGGCTATGGCTGGCGACCGGCTTTACGAGATACCAGCCGGCTTCACCTTCCCCGGATTCTATGCCGCCATGGCCACCGCCTACATGCACAAATACGGAGCTACGCCTGAGCACCTCATGAAGGTGGCCATCAAAAACCATGCTAACGGCGCGCTCAACCCCAAAGCCCAGTTCAACAGGAGCATCGCCGACATAATGACGAGGAAGATCGCTAAGGCCAAAGCGAAAGGTCAGCCGGTGCCAACCTGGAAGGACGAATGGGATTTCCTCCACGATGAGAGCGCCAATCCGGTGATCGCCTGGCCGCTGCGTTTGTTCGACTGCTCGCCCATCACCGATGGGGCGGCCTGCCTGCTGGTGGTGGCCGCGGAGCGGGCGAAGGAGTTCACTGATGACCCCATCTACATCATCGGGAGCGGACAGGCCAGCGATTACGCCCTCCACGACAGAGCCGAGCTGACGAGCATCAATTCGGCTAAGATCGCCGCCCAGATCGCCTATGAGATGGCTGGTGTCAAGCCCGAAGACATCAAGTTGGCCGAGGTACACGACTGCTTCACCATCGCTGAGATCATCGGCACCGAGGATATCGGTTTCTTCGCGCCCGGCGAGGGGTACAAGGCGGTGGATGAGGGCCTGACCCTGCGCGATGGCCCCAAGCCGGTCAATACTTCCGGTGGTCTGAAGGCCAAAGGGCACCCTGTCGGGGCCTCTGGTGCAGCACAGGTAGTGGAGATCTGGAAACAGATGCGCGGCGAGGCTGGCCCGCGGCAGGTCCCGGGCGACATCCCACTGGCACTTACCCACAACGTCGGTGCCACAGGTTCTACCTGCGTTGTGCATATCTTCGAACGGAGGTGAGTTGATGCCCGAGAGGCCCTTTACGAATGCCTCTTTCAATAAATTCCTGAACGAGGGGCGGCTGATGGGCTCCAAATGCAAATCGTGTGGGGCCATCTACGTGCCACCGCGTCCGCTGTGCCCCGCCTGCCACAGCGAGGAGATGGAGTGGGTTGAGATGAAAGGAAGGGGCAAGCTGGTAGCCTACACCGCCATCCACATCGGCCCGAAGATCATGATCGAAGAGGGATACGATCGCGAGCATCCCTATTGCGCCGGCATCGTCGAACTGGAGGAGGGACCGAGGATCAGCGCCCGCATCGTGGGCGTGGATGCCTCTCATCCCGAAAGTATCAACATTGGCATGCCTCTCACTGTCGAGTTCCTGGAGCGCGGGGAAGGCGAGGAAAAGCGAACGTTCCTGGCCTTCAGGCCCGAATAGCGCATCGTTCTTTCGGAAAGGGGGTGATCTATGGCGATAGGCAGAAGTGATTCTTGAGGCTCAGTATGAACCTCTTTGGTAACCTAGAAAGGAGGTATCACAATGCTTGATGCATTGAAGGCGTTTGGGGATAGGCTGAGCCGGTGGACGATGAGGTGGGTCCCCCATTCCCTCATTGTGGCCTTGATACTGAACCTAATAGCCTTCATCCTAGCTCTAATATGGGGGGATGTGGGCTACAACCCGCTCACAGTCATCCAGGCGTGGGGTAAGGGCTTCTGGGTCCTCCTCCGCTTTGCCATGCAGATGTGTCTGATCCTGCTGACGGGCTACATCGTGGCCGTATCCCCGCCGGTGGAGAAGGCCCTGGCATGGCTGGCGAGGCTGCCCAACCCCGACAAGCCATGGCAAACCATCCTGCTGATGGGGCTCGTCACCAACATCCTGGCCTTCATCAACTGGGGCCTGAGCATAGTGGGAGCGGCCATCTTCACCATCTACCTCGTCAGACACCAGCCCAAGGTGGACTTCAGATTGCTTCTGGCCACCGCCTATCTAGGGCTCGGATGCATCTGGCACATGGGGCTCTCTGCCTCGGCGCCCCTCATGGTCACTGACCCAGAATCATTCCTCATCAAGACGGGGGTCCTCAAGGAGGTTATCCCCACCAGCAGGACACTCTTCACCCCAGCCAATATAGGTGTTGCCCTCTTCACCTTGATCTTCACCTCAGCGTTCATGGCCATCATGCACCCCTCCCCTGAGAGGACGATGTCCCTCCCGCCTGAGAGGCTTAAGGCGGTCGAGAGGTGGATCCCGCCGGAGAAGCCCCCTGAGGAGGAGATGAGCCCTTCGGATAAGATAAATTGGTGGCCTGGATGGGGCATCATCTTCAGCATAATGGCCGCCGTATATCTGGTGTGGTGGTACAAAGAGAAAGGGTTCGCCGGCCTGGGCCTCAATTCCGTGAACTTCATGTTCCTGTTCGCAGGGCTTATTCTCCATTGGTACCCGGTACGATTCGTTGATGCCGCTCTATCCGGCGCCAACAAGCTATGGGGGATCATAATCCAGTTCCCCCTCTACGCAGGCATCTTCGGGATGCTGAGGTACACAGCGCTGGCTAAAACCATAACCGATGTCTTCGTAGCGGCCTCCACTCCGAGGACCTACCCACTCTTTATGTACTGGGTGGCGGGCATCTTGAACTACTTCGTCCCCTCGGGTGGCTCGGAGTGGATCATCCTCTCCCCCATCATCATCCCCGCCGGGGCAGCGTTGGGGGTGAGCCCGGCAACGGTTACGCTCACCTACGGGTGGGGCGACATGATGACCGACGTCATCCAGCCCTTCTGGGCCATAGCCCTATGCGAGATCACCGGCATAAAGTTCAGGGAGATGATGGGCTACTGTGTGGCGGTGTGGATACCCTACCTCATCTACATGTCTATAGCCTGTCTCCTGGTGCCGCTAGGGCTATAGCCCTCGAATTGGAAAGGGGCAAGGTGGCGATCACCTTGCCCCTTTCTGTGCTCTGCGGAACATCGATCGGCTCAATACACCCTGCCGCCGATCTTAGCTGGCAGCTTAGGGACAAGCAGAGAGACCTCCCCATCAGGGGTGGGAACACCCAGCACGAGGACCTCCGACATGAAGCCTGCGATGTTTTTGGGAGGGAAGTTGACTACGGCTACTATCTGGAGCCCCTCCAGCTCTTCCTTAGGGTAGTTGGTGATCTGGGCCGCTGACTTCTTGATGCCGATCTCCTCTCCAAAGTCTATAGTGAGTTTGTAGAGGGGCTTCCGAGCGCGGGGAAAGTCCTCAACCGAGAGTATCCTCCCCACCCTGATGTCCAATTTTTGGAAATCCTCGAAGGTGGCCATTTTCCCCTCCTTAGCCTATCGGGATTTGGTCGTTTGATACCTTGCCTTTCCTTCCTCGTAGGCATCTCCCCCGTAGATGTCATTGACTACGATGGCGGGGAAATCCTCCACTTCCAGCCGCCACAGGGCCTCGGTTCCCAGTTCCTCATAAGCGATGGCCTCAGCCCTCCTGATGGACTTGGCGATAAGGGCCGCAGCTCCACCGATGGCGGCGAAGTAGACCGCTTTATGCCTCCTCAACGCCTCCCTTACCTTGGAGCTGCGGTTTCCTTTGCCTATCATCCCCTTGAGCCCCTGCTCTAACATGCGAGGGGTGTAAGGGTCCATCCGGTAACTCGTGGTCGGCCCGGCTGAGCCTATCGGCTTGCCGGGGGGAGCCGGAGAAGGTCCCATGTAGTAGATTATCTGCCCCTTCGGATCGAAGGGCAGAGGCTCCCCCCTCTCCAGCGCCTCTATGAAGCGCTTATGGGTTGCATCTCGTCCTGCGTAAATGATGCCAGTGATGGTCACTCTGTCGCCAGCGTGGAGCTTTTCGATGACCTCATCGGTCAACGGTGTAGTGATCTTCATCGTTATCCATTCATAATTTCCAAGTTTGAATCCATTAGGTTAAAGGGTCACCTCCTTATGCCTCGCCGAATGGCATTGGAGGTTAACCGCTACCGGCAGGCTGGCGATGTGGCAGGGGAAGGTCTCCACGTGGACGGCCAAGGCGGTGATCCTCCCTCCGAAGCCCTGCGGCCCGATGCCTAGCTCGTTCACCCGTTCCAGTATCTCCACCTCCAATTCCGCTACCTCCGGATCAGGATTGGGCTCGCCCACCGGGCGGAGTAGGGCCTTCTTGGCGATGAGCATGGCCTTCTCAGCCGTGCCGCCGATGCCCACCCCCACGATGATGGGAGGACAGGGATTGGCACCCGATCTGTCCACACACTTGACCACGAAATCGATGACCCCTTGACGCCCCGCAGCAGGGGAGAGCATCGCCAGATAGCTCATGTTCTCGCTTCCCCCGCCCTTGGGAAGGACGACGATCCTGAGCTCATCTCCGGAGACGATGTCGGTGTAAATGACGGCAGGGGTGTTATCCCCAGTGTTTACACGATCGGAGAAGGGTTTAGCCACCACCGAACTGCGCAGGTAGCCCTCGCTGTAGCCCTTGCGCACTCCCTCATTGATGGCTTCATAGAGATCGCCGCCAACGATGTGAACCTCTTGGCCCAGTTCCAGGAAGACCACGACCATCCCTGTGTCTTGGCAAAGGGGCATCCTCTCCTGCCTGGCGATCTCAGCGTTCTCCAATATCTGGTCGAGAATCTCCTTGCCCAGCGGGGAAACCTCCCTCTCGCGGGCGTTGCGCAGGGCCTTCAGCACATCCTCACCCAAGCGGTAGTTGGCTTCCACGCAAAGCTCGGCTACCGCATCGGCGATCTTCCGGCAGTCTATCTCCCTCATCTAGTCCTCGATTCTCCATCAAAAGAGGTCGAGAAGCAAGGCGCAGCGCCTTAGGGGGCTTTCAGGCCTTGGCGATGAACCCTTCTTTCATCAGGCAATGGATTGCCTCCCGTGCCTGCCTGATAGTGGTTGAGGCCTCCTTGTAGAGCTGTTCTCTGGTCTTCCTGAGCTTAGCGACGCCCTGCTCCTGGGCCTTCATGGCCGTAGCCACTGCCTCGCAGGGGAAGACCTCCCATTCGTCCATCCGAGGTACAATATCCTCCTCATGGATGCCCCGCTCCTCGGCATAGCGCGCCAACTCGTAGGCAGCGGCAAGGGCCATCTCGTCGGTGATGGTGCGGGCTCGCACGTCCAGCACGCCGCGGAAGATGCCGGGGAAGCCCAAGGAGTTGTTGAGCTGGTTAGGAAAATCGCTCCTTCCCGTGCCTACGATCCTCGCCCCAGCCTCCTTGGCCTCCCAAGGCCAGATCTCAGGGATGGGATTGGCACAGGCGAAGACGATGGCGTCCTTGGCCATGGACCTCACCCACTCCGGTTTGATGGTGCCGGGGCCTGGCCTGGAGAAAGCGATGCATACATCGGCCCCCCGCAGCGCCTCAGCGATGCCTCCCACGACCCGTTCGGCGTTAGTCTCGTTGCAGATGCGCCACTTGTCGGCGAACTCCTCCTGCCGCTCCTCGATGTCGCCCCGGCCAGGGTGCAGTGTGCCCTTGCTGTCGCAGGCCACGATCCCTCCCAAGTCCACCCCGCTGGCCTTGAGCAGGCGATAGGTGGCCACGTTGGCTGCCCCCATGCCGATCATAGCGATCTTGATGCTGCCCAGCTCCTTGCCCACGATCTTGAGGGCGTTGATGAGCCCCGCCAAAAGCACCGTGGCCGTGCCCTGCTGGTCGTCGTGCCAGACGGGGATGTCCATCTCCGCTCGCAGGGTGTCCAAGATGCGGAAGCACTTGGGCTGGGAGATGTCCTCCAGGTTGATGCCGCCGAAGGAGGGCTCCAGGAGCTCCACTGTACGGATGAACTCATCTGGATCCTTGGTGTCCAAGCAGATGGGCACGGCGTCTACCCCGCCCAGATATTTGAAGAGTAGGGCTTTGCCCTCCATCACCGGCAGGCCGGCCTCCGGCCCGATGTCTCCCAGGCCGAGGACGCGCGTGCCATCGGAGACTACGGCGATGCAGTTGCCCCTGTTGGTGTGCTCCCATACCATCTCAGGATGAACTTGGATATCCCGGCAGGGCGCAGCTACCCCTGGGGTGTACCAGATGGCGAAATCCGAGGAGTCGCGAATGGCGCATTTGGCCATGATCTGCACCTTGCCCCTGTAGAAGGGGTGGAGCTTCAAAGCATCCTCGGCCGGCTTCCTCGCTCGGGCCAGGAGCTCCCATTTAGTGAGCATTGTGCCCTCCCTCAAGTTCAGAAAGAGACCTGCTGCTTTTCACAAAGGCATCAAATCGAATTCCCAACTCCTCGCCGATCTCCCTCAAGCTGTTCACAATACCGGGAGGGAGGGGGATCCCCTCCCGCTGGCGGCGCTCAGCTTCCTCGAACTCCTTCTCGCCGTGGATGTAGATGCGGTCCTGTCCCTCGGCTTTGGCGGAGGCTGAGAGCCTACGGATGAGGTCGTCCATGTCGGCTTTAAACCCTTCCAAGGGGCGGAAGAGGTCCACCCGGAGGGCGCCGAAGAGATGTCCCAGGTTGGGTGTGGGGCCGGTGTAGGTGAGAGGGCCATAAGCTGCCCCTGACAGCACCCCGCAGAGGATATCCACCAGAAGCGAGAGGCCATAGCCTTTATGACCGCCCAGCTCCTCCCCCGCTCCTCCAAGGGGCAACAGCCCTCCACCATGTCGCCAGGCAACGTTGTCCAGGACGCGCCGGGGGTCAGTGGTGGGCAGCCCCTCTTCATCTACAGCCCAACCCAAAGGCATTTCCCTGCCCTGGCGGGCGTAAACCTCCAGCTTGCCGCGGGGGACCACACTGGTGGCCATGTCCAGTACAAAAGGCCGCTCCGAGCCGGTGGGCACGGCCACGCTGATGGGATTGGTGCCCAGCATGGCCTCTCGGCCGAAGGTAGGAACGACCAAAGGGGCCGCGTTGGTCATGGAAATGCCGATGAGATCGTACTCTAAGGCCATCATGGCATAGTAACCGGCGATGCCGTAATGGTTAGAGTTACGCACAGCCACCAGGCCTATCCCCCTCTGAAGGGCCTTTTCGATGGCCAGTTTCATCCCCCGCACGCCCACCACCTGTCCTAGGCCAGCATCGCCGTCCAGCAGGGCAGTGACCGAGGTCTCACGCACCACTTTCACCTCCGGGCGGGGTTTCATCACCCCTCGGCGCAGCCCATTTACGTAGCGCCGCAGCCGAGCCACCCCATGCGAATCCATACCCCGGAGATCCGCTGAGACCAGCACATCAGCCGCCACCCTCGCATCCTTGGCCGGCACTCCCAGCCGCTCGAAAACCCGCTTGCAGAAATCACGCAGGGCATCCGCCTTAACCCTAAAGCCCATCCTTTCAGCCATTTAATCCAATTCCTTGAAGGCAGTGCACTTCTTGAGCCCTCCTATGCATTATATTCCCCTTTCCCGAAAAGCTCAACCGTCGATCCCCCTTAGCGACTCTGCTCCTTGACAATTACCTCCGATTGACATATAATGAGCGGCGAATAGGCAATCGGGTCTTTACCGGACGGACTTAAGCTCATTGGGCGTTCAGCGGGATAGGAGGGGAAATGATGTGAGGTGAAAAGGACGCCAATAGGAATGCATTGAAAGATTAACACAGCTTGGGGGTGAGTTCAGATGGATCAAGGATCGGATGTCTACGATAGCTCTGAGGAGATGCCTTTAGACGAAGGTTATTGGGAAGCCCTTCTACAGGAGGTAGAAGCGGTCTCGCTTCCGAGCAGGGAGGGCTGGCCTGAAGTGAGCGAGGGAGGACTCCTCGAAAGGCCGGGATCCGGCGAGGAGAGACAACGAGAGCAAGCGTGGGAATTGGCGTTTGAGACCTTTAAAAACGGTGGCATCCTTGAACTGGAGGTCATCGCTTACAATCGCGGAGGACTGTTGGTCGATCTGAATGGCCTGCCAGGATTCGTGCCTGCTTCGCAGCTGGTGGATATGCCCTTCCCTTTGAAGTTCGAAGATAGGGTGGAACGACTGGCCAGCCGAGTGGGGGAAAAGCTCGTCCTCAAGATAATCGAACTGGATCGGGAGCAGAATCGGCTTATCCTCTCGGAACGGGCAGCGATAGAAGGGGAAAGGGTTGAGAAACTGCTGAACGAATTAAGCGAGGGCGATATCCGTCGGGGGCGGGTTACCAATCTGTGTGACTTCGGAGCCTTCGTCGATCTGGGTGGAGTAGAGGGCTTGATCTATATATCCGAGCTATCCTGGGGCCATGTTAACCATCCCAGCGAAGTGCTTAACATCGGCGATGAGGTTGAAGTATATGTTCTAAACGTCGACCGCGAGCGACAAAGGATCGGCCTCAGTTTAAAGAGGTTGCAGCCAAACCCCTGGGAAACAGTGGAAGAGCGCTACCAGGTGGGCCAGCTTGTCCGAGGAGTAGTCACCAATGTGCTCAGTTTCGGGGCCTTCGTCCGCCTCGAGGAGGGGCTGGAAGGGTTGGTCCATATCTCCGAGCTGGCCGAGGGCAATTTCCTGCATCCCCGCAATGTGGTCAAGGAAGGGGATGAGGTCACTGTGCGCATCCTAAGCATCGATAGGGAGAACCACCGTCTGGGACTTAGCCTCAGACGGGTTTAAAGGCAAAAAACGGGGGGCGGGATCAGCCTGGGGCGCTCTTGTAGCAGCAGTTGAAAGGGATTTCGCCCTTCACCGCTTTAAGGTGATAAGGGCAAAAGGCTTTTGCCTTTACGAACCGGAAAGGTATCTCAATGTGGCTTGACAAAGTGCTTAGCAATGCCTTGATAGCGATCCTTGCCGGCCTTCTGGGTTTTCTCATCATCCTAGTTGTCGATTTCCTGGCTAGGTTTTTCATAAGGTTAAGCCAAGAGCCGATTAATTTGAAGAGCAACTATACCAGCCTCGGAGGCATCGCTTCCCTCCTGGCCTTTGTTCTGACATTCATAGCCACAAATGTGCTCTGGAGCGCTCCCTGGATGGTGAGAGCGGCGACGGCAGGTGTCATATTGGGGGCAATCTACCTGCAGGGGCAACGGCTGAAAAGCCTGCTCAAAGCGGCAGGCGAATTTATTATGGTAAACAAGCCACTGCTATCCGGGATTTTGGCTATCTGTGCTCTGCTAATTATTTTCACCGCCGTCCTCCATCTCTCCCCCATCGAAGGTACCTTTTGGGCCATCATTACGTTGTTCGCCATCATCGGACTTATCCGCGGTTGGTCTAAGGAAGTAGGCACCACCACGGGATTGGTCTTAGCCATGTTCATCCTCAGCTGTTTCGGAGAGAGGATGATATCCTCCATTAACCGGGTCTTCGAAGCGATAGGCATCAAGCAGCTCATCATAGCTGATGCCCCCTCCGCATCCAGATTCCTCTTCTTCGCCCTCGTCTTCTTAGCCGTAGCCTTCATCTCCTATCGCGGGGGGACCTTAGGCAAAAAGGTTTCCGGGATCACCGGACATCTCCTTGGCCTTTTCACAGGCCTGATAAACGGCTACTTGATCGCCGGCAACCTCTGGTTTTACCTGCACGAGCAGCAATACCTGCCTTTGCAAAGGGTCTTTAAGGTGCCAACTTCGCAGACAGCCCTCGTTATCATCAGGCTCCTCCCGCCTAAGATACTCACTGAGCAAATTCTATTTGTCTTGCTCATCTTCTTACCATTGCTGCGCATTATCAAATGATGCTTAAACGATCCAAACGCAAACAAAGACCGCACATCGGCTTGAAACCTCTCTATTGGGAGATTGCAGGCCTCCTGCTGCTGACCTGGGGGGTGCTCACTCTCCTTGGCCTCCTCTCCCTCACCTCCGGTGCGCTCAGCGGGTGGTGGATTAAACTCCTGCGCTTCCTCTTCGGCTGGGGGGCCTATCCCCTGGCTTTAACCATAGGGGTGACGGGCTTCTTCCTTCTGATAGGCGACCTCCGGAGCTGGCTGGAGGGCCACCGAAGATCGATCGTTGGCCTGACAGTAGCCTCCTTCGCAGGGTTGGCACTCCTCCACCTCATAGCCTCGGGCGACGATCCCCTGCGCTGGGCCCGGGAGGGACGTGGGGGAGGCTACCTCGGCTGGGCCCTCGGTTTCCTCCTGAACAAAGGCTTGGGGAGATGGGGCGCTTCGGTCGTCCTCCTGGTGGTAGGAGGAGCGGGGATAGCCTTAGCTTTCGATCTCTCCTGGGAACGGGTACGAGGAGGGATTATCACCGCCCTTTCACGCCGCTTCGCTCCCGCTCCGAAACCAGCCACAGCGGAGGCCCCTCGTGCGAAGATTAGAGCGAAGGCCGCTAAGCCTAAGAGGAAGGCCCTGAGACCCAAGCGGGGCAGAGAGCTCCCCTCCTTAGACCTCCTGGATAAGGCTTCCCCCCAAGCCTTCGATAAGGGGGAGATCCGCCGCAAAGCGAGGGTCATTGAAGAGACTCTGGCCAGCTTCGGCATCCCAGCTAAGGTGGTGGAGATCAACCATGGGCCAGTGATAACCCAATTCGGCGTCGAACCCGGCTACATAGAATTAAGGGATGGGACGCGCAGGAAGATCAAGGTCAGCAAAATCACCGCGTTGGCCGACGACCTCGCTTTGGCTTTGGCTGCCGCTCCCATTCGCATCGAGGCCCCCGTCCCCGGTCGGCGTGTGGTCGGCATCGAGGTGCCTAACGAGAAAGCCTCCCTGGTCTCATTGAGAGGGGTCATGGAATCGGAAGCCTTCCGAAGCCTGAATTCGAAGCTGGCCATCGCTTTAGGCCGGGATGTCTCAGGGCAGCCCGTGGTGGCCGACTTAGCTACCATGCCCCACCTCCTCGTCGCTGGAGCCACCGGCTCGGGGAAGTCGGTCTGCCTCAACTCCATCACCACTTGTCTCCTCTGCAACAACAGCCCTGAAGAGCTGCGGTTGGTGATGATTGACCCCAAAATGGTAGAGCTCATCAGGTTTAACGGCCTCCCTCATCTCTTAGGTGCTGTAGAGACGAGGATGGAACGCATCCTCGAAGCTTTGAGATGGGTAATGAGGGAGATGGATCGCCGCTTCAAGGTATTCGCTGAGGCCAAGGCCCGCAATTTGGAGGATTATAATCGCAAGGTTGGGCCGCAGGGGAGGCCGCTGCCTTCCATTGTGGTCGTCATTGATGAATTGGCCGATCTGATGTTCGCCTCCCCCGATGAGGTGGAACAGCTGATATGCCGCATCGCCCAGATGGCCCGCGCCACAGGGATTCACTTGGTCGTGGCCACCCAGCGCCCCAGCGTAGACGTGGTCACAGGATTGATCAAGGCCAACTTCCCGGCGCGCATCAGCTTTGCGGTGACCAGCCAGGTGGACTCACGGGTGATATTGGATTCCGGAGGAGCGGAGAAGCTGTTAGGTGCGGGCGATATGCTCTACTTGGCCCCGGATTCCAGCATGCCCCTCCGGCTACGGGGCTGCTTCGTCTCCGATGAGGAGGTAAAGAGGGTGGTGAATTTCTGGAGGAAAGCGGCTGTGTCGAAACTGCTCGAGGGAGTCGCTCCCTGGGAAGAGGCGATGGGGGAAGAGGAAGTCGACGAGCTGCTGAAGGAAGCCATCGAGCTGGTGAAGGGGCACAGACAGGTTTCGGCCTCCTTCCTACAACGCAAACTTCGCGTCGGCTACCCGAAAGCGGCTCAGCTTATAGACCAATTGGAAAAGATGGGGATCGTCGGACCACCCCGGAAGGGCACCGGCTCACGTAAGGTCCTGCGGAGAGTTTAGCCTCGGGGAAAAGCCACAAACAGCAACAGAGGTATCCGGGGCCTCTCCGCTTCTAAGGGGCTTTGTGTCCTCGAGCCTAAACCTCGATGAGCCGGGAACGACGCCATTTGACGAAAGGCTGGTAAACCATGACGAGACTGCTCACCCTGTTCACGACCTCTTTGGCCGTCGGTTTCTCGGGGGCTATGATGCCTGGCCCCCTTCTGACGGCGGTGATTAAGGAAAGCGCACAGTGGGGATCATGGGCAGGCCCCTTGGTTATCGTGGGGCATGGCCTGGCTGAGCTGGGCGTCATTATCGCCCTGGCCAAAGGGCTGGGCAGTTTCCTGAAGAGGAATTCCGTGGCGGGGTTAGTGGGGCTGCTGGGAGGGATTGTCCTCATCTGGATGGGCTATGACATCTCGCTCAGCGCCTGGCATGGCCTCATCTCCTTTGGGATCGGCTCGAGCCAGACAGGAGGGACGGAGAGGCTGAGCCCTATCGCTGCCGGGCTGCTGGCCACCCTCTCTAACCCTTATTGGGTCATCTGGTGGGCCACCATCGGCGCGGGCTACACGGCGCTCTCCCTAAAGGAGGGGAAGGTGGGCTTAGGAGCTTTCTTCACCGGCCACATCCTCTCCGACTTCAGTTGGTACAGCCTCGTCTCCTTCGTGGTTGCTACAGGGAGCAGGATCTTCAGCCAAACCGTCTACCAAGCGGTGCTCTTCGTTTGCGGGCTGTTTTTGATCGCCATGAGCGTTTATTTCATCCACTCCGGCTTAGGATTCCTGAGGGGAAGAAGGACAATCGAACAGATAGGAAGGTAGATAATGGTCTTGATAGGAACCAGCGGCTTCAGTTATGAGGATTGGGTAGGAACCTACTATCCTGAGGATCTCCCTAAGAGGGATTGGCTGAGCTTCTACGCCAGGGAGTTTCAGGCCAATGAGATCAACTTCAGCTTCTATCGTATCCCCAGCCCATGGACGCTGGAACGTATGGCTAAAAAGACCCCCGAGGGTTTCCTCTTCACAGTTAAGGCCAACCAGGGGATGACCCACGAGCGGGAGGGAAATAAGGAAACCTTCGAGAAGTTCCGTGCCTCCCTGCGGCCCCTTTTGGAGAGGGATAAATTCGGCTGCGTCCTGGCGCAGTTTCCCTATTCCTTTCACAACAACCGGGAAAATCGGGACTACCTGCGGCTTTTCCGTCAGCGGATGGGCGATCTGCCGGTGGTAGTTGAATTTCGCAGCCGAGGGTGGATAAGCCCTGATACCTTTGAATTATTGCGGGAATTGGATTTGGGCTTCTGCTGCGTTGATCTGCCCCGCCTTAAGGGACTCATCCCTCCCATAGCTGAGGTCACGAGCTCCATAGCTTACGTGCGCTTCCATGGCCGTAACGCCGCCAAGTGGTGGCAGCACGAGCAGGCTTGGGAGCGCTACGACTACTCTTACAGTGAGGAGGAGCTGAGGGAGTGGGTGCCCAAGATCAAGGAGTTGGAGGAGAAGGCGGAGAGTGTCTTCGTTTTTGCCAACAACCACTGGCGCGGCCAGGCGATAACAACGGCGCGGCAATTGAAAATGCTGTTAGGTCAAACCGCTTGACAAAGCATCATTCACACACTATAATCTGTATAAGCCAAGTGAAAGGTCAAGCCGGGGCGTAGCGCAGTTAGGTCAGCGCGCAGCAATCGGGATGCTGAGGTCGGCGGTTCAAATCCGCCCGCCCCGACTGAGCAATTTAGCGAGTTCGTTCCTCACCCTCTTAATTATTTCCCGGATGCAGGTTTCCGTTTTCCCTAAGCTCATCCTATTCGGTCAGACTCATCTCCTCGATTGCGGCCTCGCTCCTAAGTAAAGCGTTTCATCTGGGCAAAGCGTTGGCAGAATCGTTGGTTGGCTATACGCAGGGCGCTCTCGGCGTCTACTCCCAACTGGCGAGCTAAGTTCACCAAAGAGAAAAGGAGTTCACCTGTTGCCCTCTCCAGCTCCTCTTTTCCCTGTGTTTGCTTTAAACTTCTTAGTCCCTCAGCCACCTCGGCCATCGTGGTTTCCACATCTGGCCAATTGAAGCCTACCCGAGCCGCTCGTCGTTGAAGGTCCTGGGCCCTGGCTAAGGCAGGCAGGGTCTTGGGCACTCCGCTGAGGGGGGAACTCTTCCCTCCCTTCTCCTCCCTTTTGATCTCCTCCCAGCGGCGCAGCACTTCGCCCACACCGGCCACTTTTACTTTCCCGAAGACGTGCGGATGGCGGCGCTTTAACTTAGTCACAATGCCCTTAATCACCTGGGGCAATTTGAATTCCCCTGCCTCCGCAGCCAGCTGGATGTGGAAGACGACCTCCAGGAGTAAGTCGCCCAGTTCCTCGCAGAGCTCATCTGCATCATCGGCGTCCAGAGCCTCCAAAACCTCATAGGCCTCTTCTAACAGTTCAGGTCGAAGGGAACGGTGGGTCTGCTTCCGATCCCAAGGACAGCCATCCGGAGCCCGCAGATGGGCCACCACATCTTGCAACGAGGCCAGGGAACCGGGATCGGTCAAGGGCGGCAGATAGAGGGCAGTTAAATGGTCTATCCCATCCTGGCGGTCCAGCTTGTAGAGGGGCACTGTCCAGACCCTCTCCTCATCGGTGCCCGCCCCGCGTATCAAGGTGACCCGATGCTCATCCGGATAGAGATTCATCAGAGTGAGTTTAACAGAGCTGGCTAAAGAGCGGCTGTAGAGTTGGCCCACCAAAGCAGGGATGTTCGGATCCAGATGAGGGTAATGCTGGATGGCCAGCTCAGTGGCATCCACTATTTGCAAGCCGTCCAAAGGATCAATGCTTAAACGAGCGAAGATCGGTTCCAAGAAGCTCAGCCCTTGCACAATGCGCACCTTCAATCCCCTCTCCTCAGCCAAGGCCAAGATGCGTTGAGTTGAGGCCTCACCCACCAAAGGATGGCCGGGAACAGCATAGATTACCCCCTGAGGGCGCCTTCCCAACTCCACTATCCGATGGGCTATTTCCTCGTAGACTTCGTTAAAGGTCTCCTTCTCCTCATAGAGGCGATCAAAGGAATAGATGGTAAGATGAGGCGGGAGGTGTTCCACAGTCGGATGCCAACTGGTGCGCAGGTAGATCTCCTTCGCCTCTCGCAAGACTTCCCAGGCCTCCAAAGTCAATTGCTTTGGGTCTCCAGGCCCCAGACCTAAGATCGTTATCCCCTCAGTCATACTTTGCCTCTTGTTCCGTCAAAGCCAAATTTCCCCATGGTGGTCAAAGCCAAATCTCCCCATTTCAGGGGGGACAAGGATAGGTTGCGATGACCCTGTTTTCTGCGCCAACACAGACCTTCACCAGATTGTAGAA
>Ga0190286_1000044_pt1 | contig 68531 bp, 67 predicted proteins | sample 48691834_MG_FD_183241 | JGI IMG/M metagenome (GOLD analysis project Ga0190286, IMG submission 183241) | Hydrothermal vent microbial mat bacterial communities from Southern Trench, Guaymas Basin, Mexico - 4869-18-3-4_MG | ecosystem: Environmental > Aquatic > Marine > Hydrothermal vents >... | reverse complement strand
GGCCGAGCTCGGCCATCCCCTTAATGATATGGTCAGGGATCTCCCCCTTGGTGTCCATCTCCCTCACGATGGGCTTGATCTCCCTCTGGGCGAAATCCCTGACCGTTTGCCTCCACATCTTCTGCTCCTCGGTCCAGCCGAAGTCCACTTTTATCCTCCCTGTGCACTAAAGCGGTTGCAGCTGAGCATACGAATTAGCATAGGCAGGTTTGTGGCAGTTACAATGCTATCGGATCAGATCCTCACCATCAACCGTTCTACCAAGGGGTCAAACTCCACAAGATTATACCCCTTTTCCCCTCCCAGCGCAATATGATTGTGCTATTTTTCTCAAATCTGGATGCCGAATCCCTCGATTTCATACCTGTACGCTGCGCTCCAAAACCTCTCGCCTGTACCAATCGATGAAGCGGCGCATTCCCTCCTCTAAGGGGATTTTGGGGTCATAACCTAAAAGGCGACGGGCTTTGGAGATATCGGCGCAGGTGAAAGGGACATCCCCTGGCTGCATGGGGAGCTCCTTAATGCGAGCTTTCCTGCCCACCAGCCTCTCGATCAAGGCGATAAAGTCATTCAAAGCTACCGCCTGGGAGTTGCCCAGATTGATGATTTCGTAAGGGAGATCGGCGTCCAGGGCAGCCACTATGCCGGAGACGATGTCATCGATGTAGGTGTAATCACGGCGGCTGGTGCCATCGCCGAATCTCCTCACCTCCTGCCCTTCTAAAATCCATTTGGTGAACAGGTAGGGGGCCATATCAGGCCTCCCTTTCGGCCCATAGACGGTGAATAGACGCAGACAGGTGCAGTTGAGGTCATAGAGGTGGTGATAGGTATAGGCGAGGAGCTCACCGGCGCGCTTGGTGGCTGCATAAGGGGAGATGGGGCGGTCGCAGGGGTCATCCTCCCGGAAGGGGGCCTCCGAGCGTGCCCCATAGACCGAGGACGAGGAGACGAAGACGAAGTTCCCGATCCCATACCGCCGGCTCAGTTCCAGCAGGTTAAGAGTGCCCTTTACGTTGACCTCCTCGTACAAGAGGGGGTTCCTGATGGAGGCCCGCACCCCGGCCATGGCTGCGATGTGGATGATTTTATCGAAGACCTCAGCCTTGAAGATCCTCTCCAGGGTCTCGAAGTCCCTAATGTCCGCCTCATAGAGCTTATAAGCTGGATTGCCCAGGAAACCAGCGATGTTCTTGCGCTTGCGAGTGGGGCTGTAGTAGTCGTTGAAGTTATCCAAGCAGACCACTTCGTCGCCCCGCTCCAACAGGGCTTCCGTAGTGTGGCTGCCGATAAAACCCGCTCCTCCGGTGACCAGGACCCTCATGCTTCGGCTCCTCGCCTCAGGACAAACCCGAATCACATCCGGGTCAGGAAGACCGCCTCCCCCTGCTTCACCCTCAACTCAGTGGCCACTTCGCTGCATTTCGCCTTAAGGATGAAAAAGATAGGCCCCTCCACCTCGCTCAGGGTCTCGAAATTGCCCTGACCCTTGCTGATGATGAGGTCAGCCGCCTTGAACTCCTTCAGGAACTCTGGGGAGCAATCGCTCAGATTGGTGCCCACCTGGCCCGAGCCAGTTCTCACCACTTCGGCCACCTCCCCTATTCCCACGGCCAGAGCGTCCTCCAGCGTGGCATCATTGAGGATGGGGGCCTCTTTAACGGCGAAGATCACTCTCTTGCCATGGCGACGGAGCTCCTCCACTAGAACCCTATCGAAGACGATCTCACCCGCATTATCGGCCAAGTAAAGGATACGCTCCGCCCTGTCCAGGCGCTCTAAGAAAGCATCGAGGTGATCGATGGCGAAGCCCTCAGCAAATATCTCTTTGATGGTGCCCTCGATGTCCACTGAATCGAGGATGCCCAGATCGATGATGTTGCCGGCCGCGGCCACTTTCACCGCTGCCGAGAGGCGACCTCTCACCATCCCCTTAAGGCGAGGGTACATCCCTAAGGCCAGCTGGTTGTAATGCCGCTTCTCCTCTTCAAAGGGATCGGAGCAACCTAAGGCTTCGTAGGCCGCCCACAGAGCGTAGGTGGAGACCTCAGCCGGGGTCAAGGCCAAGGAAAACCTGTCCAAAAGGGCCTCAGCCGCCCTGCGCACGGCCTCCAACTGCCGCTCAGGGTCATCGGTGACCTGACGAGCGGCGGAAAGGGCCTGCTTTATGGAACAATGGAAACAGGCTGGTCTGGCTCTCATGGTCGATAAATAAAGTGGTTGCACAACCGGTTAAGCATAACCGTACCTTGTGCAAATGGGCTTACAGCAGCACCACGCATCAAGCTAAATCCCCATTGTGCAACCACTTTAACAGAAGTAGGGGCGTAATCAGATTACGCCCCTACTCGGCGGCTATCACCATCGACCCTTTGGTTCAAGGTCGGGATGAAGCCTCTTAAACTTCTCCTTTAACTCCTCCAAACTCTCCTCATGGTCCGGATCCGGCACACAAGCCTCCACGGGGCAGACTGAGGCGCATTGAGATTCCTCATAGAAGCCTACACACTCTGTGCACAGATCGGGATCGATGACGTAGACCTCCTCCCCTTCGCTGATGGCCCCATTCGGGCACTCCGCCTCGCAGGCCCCACAGAGGACGCAATCCTCGGTAATCATATAAGCCATCTTTCCACCTCCTTTGCAAATTTGATCCTTAAAAATCCTTTGGAATTATACCCCCTTTGTCTGAGTTAGGCAAGTGGACAAAGCCACCCCTTTCTGGTATAATCCAGACGTAGGGGTGGCCGGATGCCCGATAACTACTTCACTGTCAGCCAGATCACCGATTACATCAAGGAGCTAATAGAGGTCGATCCCCTGCTGCAGGATGTCTGGGTGGAGGGAGAGGTCTCCAACTTCAGCCAGTCTACCTTGGGGCACATCTACTTCACCCTTAAGGACGAGGGGGCCAGCATCCGATGCGTGATGTGGCGTTCGCTGGCGGAGCGACAGGTTTATCTTCCCGGCGATGGCGAGGCGGTTATTGCCCACGGCCATATCTCCATCTACGAAGCACGTGGCCTCTATCAATTCTACGTAGATACCGTCCAGCCAGCTGGATTGGGTTCCCTCTACCTCCAATTTGAGGCATTGAAAGAACGCCTGGCTGCGGAGGGACTCTTCGCTGAGGAGCATAAGCGTCCCCTGCCTCCATTTCCCCGCCGCTTAGGGGTGGTCACCTCGCCCACAGGGGCGGCCATCCGCGATATCCTGCGCGTCCTGGGACGCCGTTACCCCTTGGTAGAAGTGGTCCTCTCTCCCACCTTGGTGCAGGGGGACGAAGCACCTCCCCAGATCGTGGCCGCTATCGAGGCCCTCAATCGATACACCGATGTGGATGCCATCATCTTAGCCAGGGGAGGAGGCTCGCTTGAGGAGCTCTGGGCCTTCAACGACGAGGGGGTAGCGCGGGCTGTTTACGCTTCCAGGGTTCCTGTCATCACCGGGGTGGGACACGAGATCGACTTCACTATCGCCGACTTCGTGGCCGATGTGCGTGCTCCCACCCCCTCGGCTGCTGCCGAGATGGCGGTTCCCGACCGAGAGGAGCTAAAGGCCACCCTGGCTAGTTGGAGTGAGCGCTTGGCCCAGGAGTTGGCAAGGAGGATCAAAGAGAAACGAAGAGCCTTCAAGGCCGAGGAGGAGGCCTTGCTCCGCCTCTCGCCACGGGCCAAGATCGAGGGTTATCGTCAGCGCATCGACGATCTGATGCGTTCTGCGGCTTCCAACTTAGGCCACCGGTTAGCCCTCCTGCGGGAACGACTACGAGGCAGGATCCTGCAATTGGAGAGCTTGAGCCCCACAGGGGTCCTTGGGAGGGGCTACTCCATCACCCGCCACCTGGGCACAGGCCAGGTGGTGAAAAGCGTGGCTCAGGTGAAGGAAGGCGACCGGATAGGGATACGGGTCAGCGACGGCGAGTTCACGGGCACGGTAAACGAATGACCAATGAGCCAATGGCCAATAAGCCTCTGTGCAGTGGAAAGGAGCGGATAATGGATGTAGAGGAATTATCCTTTGAGGAAGCTTTCAAGGAGCTGGAGGAGACGGTGCGCCGTTTAGAAGAAGGGGATCTCACTTTGGAAGAATCCATAGCCCTCTTCGAACGGGGACAGGAGCTGGCCCGCTACTGCAGCGCCAAATTGGACCAGGCCGAGCTGAGGGTGAGCAAACTGATCCCCTCGGCTGGGGGCTACGAGGAGGTGCCTTTAGAGGAGGAACCTTGAGGGAGCTCTTCGGCAATGAGGTTCTGCTGATCCCCGCATGCTGCTGGGCCATAGCCCAGATTTGTAAAGTCCTTTACCACCTTCTAACTGGAAAGGGGCTGGATCTGCGCCTCCTGGTCAGCGCAGGGGGAATGCCCAGCTCCCATTCCGCCCTTGTCTGCTCCTTGGCCACGGCGGTGGCCATCCGCGAGGGCCTTAATTCCTCCGTTTTCGCCATTTGTGTTGTACTGGCCGCCGTAGTGATGTACGACGCAGCCGGGGTGCGGCGGGCAGCCAGCATCCAAGCCCGTCTCCTGAATCGGATGCTCGATGAGCTCTTTCGCGGCCGACCCATCAGCGAGAAGCATGTGCGCGAACTCATCGGCCATACCCCATTCGAAGTCATCATGGGAGCAGCCTTAGGCGTGGTCCTCACCTGGCTATGGATGGAGTTTGGTTTCTAACGGATGGTAACGTCGCCCACACCCACACTGACATCCAGCTCCAGCTTATTCTCCGCTGAGGAGAAGCCTCCGGAAACGTAGATCTCACCTGAGCGGGGGAAGCGCTCCCGGTCAATGCTCAGGGAGCCCAGACCTGTGTCCACCCCGATGCGGGCTGCTACTTGGGGATAATAGGCTGGCTGAGCATCTTCCGCTTATGCTCTTGTTCCCAGACCTTCGCTTTAATTACCTTCTTCTGAGTTTTTTCACCTCAAAGCTGACGTCTTTGAGGACTGTGAAGCTTCCCGAGGGGAAGAGAGGAATAACTCTGTATCGCTTCTTTGCTAGGACTTCGAGCTTGAAGCCTATCCCGCACTTCGGACATCTCCCTTCAATCTCCAGTATATTGTAGGGGCTTAGGAAACCTGCCCTTTTCACCTTTAACTTTACCTTGTCACCGGCCTTGAAGCGCACCCTGTCGGGATATTCTTCGTATCCCCAGAGGCCGGGAGCAGGAGGAACTGGAGAATAATGCTTCTCCATTAGTATGTCAACCTCGAGCTTCTCCCCGCAGAATGGGCATGTTCCATCTAATCTCACTATCCCTGCTTTTCTCCAGCCAGGCATCTTTTCCTTCCTATGAGAAAGCACTTGTAAATAGGCGTCAAAGGCCTGGGCCCTCTAGTTTTGCACCATTATTGCAATCCCCCCTATTCATCGGCTAAAGCGCCCACTACGAACCTGCTCAATTCATGTCTTACGGAGCCGATCCACCAGGATGATCACCCCTACGGCGATGAGGATGAGAGGCCACAGCCTCTCCCAGTTAAACCACCAAAGGAGGCCCAGATTCCTCAGGAGGAAGAAGAGCCCTAAGAGGATGAGGATCCATCCTGCCCACAGAGCTCGGGATGGGGAGCTGGGTTTCAGCTTCTCCTCGCCCTCCTCTCTGCCGAGAGATGATTTGATTTCTTCTCCTACCCGGCGGGCCTCCTTACTGATCTCCTGGACGTTTTCCTTTATCACCTCCTCGACTGGAGCTCCGATCCGCTCTTCCTGGGGCATGATCACCCACAGGATGAGGTAAAGCAGCACCCCTAAGCCGTTAGCAAGGGCCAGGAGCACAAAGATCAACCGAACGATGGTAGGGTCGATGTGGAAATACTCGGCCAGCCCTCCACAGACCCCAGCGATCATCCTCTCTTTGCGACTGCGATGCAGTCTATCATCCATTTCGCCCTCCTTGACTCTCAAAAGAGGGAAGGCTGGACCGTTTCCAGCGGCAGATCCTCCCCTGAAGCCAGCCGGTGAGCATAGCGCGTCGTCTCCGGCAGCCTGTAGCGGGTACAGCAGCTCAGGACGATCTCGATGGCTGTCTCCAAGTCCACCTTATGGCCGATGGAGACGTAGACGGGGCTGACGCCGGGACGGGTGCGCAGCACGGCACCAATGACCTCCTCCCCATCGTAAAGGCGAGCGTAGGAACCCCTCTCGGGGCCTGGCTCCCGATGGGTGCCCCAAAGGCGAGATTTGGCACAGCCGATGGTCGGCCTGTCTATGATCACCCCGATATGGGTAGCTATCCCCATGCGCCGGGGATGGGCCAGCCCATGTCCATCGAAGATGAGGACATCCGGCTCCGCGGTCAGTTTCTCCAAGGCGGCCAGTATAGCCGGCCCCTCGCGGAAAGCCAAAAGGCCAGGGATGTAGGGAAATCCGATGGGGAGCTCAGCCACGCTCTTGTCGATGAGCTTCAGCCCCGGATAGCTGAGAACTGCCACTGCGGCCCTGGCCATCTCCCCCTTGAAGCCCACATCAACCCCCGCCACGGCCTCCACTCGGCCAAACCCCTTCTCTCGGGAGACCCTGTTCAGCAGGCGACGCTGGATCTCCATGGCCTCTTCAGGGGAGACATCCCAGGGATGGAGGGGGGTTATCTTCACCTAAGCCTCGGCCTCCTCCCCTTTTACCTGAGCCTCGAGCTCTTCCCTCTTCTTGGCGACCTCCTCTTTGGCCTTGGCAATGGCCTCCTGGGCCCGCTTCCTTTGCTCCTCCAGGATGACTTTGCCTCTCTCCTTCAGCTCGATCCCCCTCTCGCGAAGCAGAGCCCTGGTTTCGCTGCCAGGCTGGGGGGCAAAGATTAGGGCGAGGATCGCCCCCACCATCGCCCCGATGACGAATCCTGCCAGGAAGGTTCCACTATCGTTCTTGGCCATGTTGCTCCTCCTTTCAACTAGCTTCACCCTTCGAACGCCATTTAGCCCATACCTCGGCGGCCTTCTTGGCCGCTGAGGCATAGCTAACGATTTCGATCAAAGGTGAGACCACAGTATCACTAACGAATTTGGTCGTCCTCTGTACCGTATCCGTCGTGCGACCGGCAGAATCCAGGATGGGCTTAATCTCCTCCCTCAGCAACTTGATAAGGCTTTGGACCCTGAAGATCAAAACGGCCAGAAATATCCCGATAACTATGGATTCCACAGCCAGAATGATGATGGCTACGTCACGTACCTCAGACATGGACATTTCACCCTCCTTTGATCGGCACCAAATCGGCAGAGTGCTGCATTCGATGAAATTGTATCATATCTTCCTCAATTTGACAACGAAGAGGAGAAGCCAAGAGGCAATGGTGCCTTCGAGGAGATGAACCTGGCCGATCATGAGGATATCCAGGCCCAGAAGGTTGCCCGCCAGTTCCCCCAGTCCAAAGCCCAGCCAACTGGCGAGCAGGTAATGCAGCAGTTCCACCGCCCTCCGGCCCTGCCAGAGGTGAAAGATAGCGGCATAGATGCTGGAAATAACCAAGGATAAAACTAAAGGTGGGGAGAAAAGCGCAGGCATCCCTGGCCTCCATACTGGAAACTGAATGCTGAATGCTGGAAACCGATTGCCCAGCTTCCAGTTTCCAGCTTTTAGCTTTCAATGATCCCTCCGCCCAAGATCACCTCTCCCTGATAAAACACCACCCCCTGTCCAGGGGTAATATCCCTCAGCGGGCGGGTGAACTCCAAGGAGACCCTCCCCCCGCCCAGGGGAGTTAAGGTGGCGGGAACCTCCACCGCCTGGCGGCGTATCTTGGCTGTCACCTTCAGGGGGGCCTCAGGGGTCCGGCCGGAAATGAAGTTTACCTCCTCGGCTATCAACTCCTTCCTCCCGAGCTCATCTGCCGTGCCCACCACCAGAGCATTGCGCTCGTGGTCAAGCCTCAGAACGTAGAGGGGCCGAGGGGCGGAGATGCCCAGGCCCTCCCGCTGGCCGACGGTATAGAAGGGAAACCCCTTATGTTGGCCGATGACCCGCCCGGAGGTGTCCAGAATAGGGCCCGGCCGGATAGCCTCCGGCACTTGCTCCTTGAGGAAACGCCGATAGTCTCCGTCGGCTAAAAAGCAGAGGTCCTGGCTCTCGGCCCTCTCAGCTACGGGGAGGCCCCGCTCCCTGGCCATCTTCCTCACCTCAGCCTTGGTGTAATCGCCCAGGGGGAAGAGGAGATGGGCAAGTTCCCTCTGGCCCAGCATGTAGAGGAAGTAGGATTGCTCTTTGTAGGGGTCGACGCCCTTGAGGAGTTGATATTCGCCGTCCATTCGCCTTATGCGGGCGTAATGGCCGGTAGCCAAGTAATCGGCGCCCATGTTGAAGGCGTGGTGAAGCAGAAGGCCGAACTTGATATGGCGGTTGCACACCAGACAGGGGTTGGGAGTGCGGCCGCGAGTGTACTCTCGGATGAAGTAGTCCACCACGTGCATTTTGAATTCCCTTCCATAGTTTACCGTGTGGAAAGGGATGCCCAAGAGCTCACAGACGCGGCGCGCCCCCTCCATGGCCTCGTCGGAGCAGCAACGGTTGACGGCGCCACCCTCCGCCCAGAGGCGCATCATTACCCCCATGACTTCATATCCCCTTTCGACCAAAAGAGCGGCGGCCGTGGAGCTATCCACTCCGCCGCTCATGGCCACTACGACTCGCTTTCCCATCAGCTTCTTTCTCGCTTCCCAGGCTTCCAGCCCTTCGGGCGGGCCTCCGGATGCTTCTCGTAGTAATCCTGGATGGCTAAGCGAAGGGCGCTGACGGCCAGATCGGAGCAGTGCATCTTCTTTGCAGGGAGCCCGCCCAGGGCCTCGGCCACCTCCTCGTCGGTCAGGGCCATGGCCTCCTCCAAGGTTTTGCCCTTGACTTTCTCGGTGAGCATAGAGCTGGAAGCGATGGCCGCCGCGCAGCCGAAAGTGCGGAACTTTATGTCCGCGATACGGTTGTCCATAACCCTGATGGTCATCTCCATGAGATCGCCGCAGACGGGGCTGCCCAGTTTCCCCACCCCATCGGCGTCTTCGATCACCCCCACGTTACGAGGGTTCATGAAGTGCTCTATCACTAAGTCGCTATAAGTCAATTCCTCGTTCACTGATGATCTTCCTCCTCGTTGCTCTCCCTCGATAGAGGATCTGCCCTCTGCTTTAAGCCGGCTGGTGGAGCGGACTTATGGCCCGCAGCTTCTCCACGATCTCCGGCAAGACCTCCAGCACGTAGTCCACATCTTTTTCCGTGTTCTCGTTGCCAAGGGTCAGACGCAGGCCGCTAAAGGCATCTTCCGGAGGGATGCCCATGGCCAGGAGGACGTGGGAGGGCCTCGCTTCGCCGATGCTACAGGCCGAGCCGGTGGAGGCGCAGACCCCTGCCAAGTCCAACCTGAGGAGCATGGCTTCCCCCTCCACGTACTTGATGATGAAACTAGCGCTGTTGGGGAGGCGATTAGTGGGGTGACCAGTCAATTCCACATCTGGGATCTCGGCAAGGATCCCCTCGATGAGCCTGTCCCGCAAGGCAGCGATGCGCTTGTTGTTCTCCTCGCGGTGATCCTGAGCCAATTTCAACGCCTTAGCCATCCCTACGATGTAAGGGGTGTTCTCAGTGCCTGCCCGTCGGTGCCTCTCGTGCGCCCCTCCGGTCTGGATGGGAAGAAGGGGCGTCCCTTTGCGAACGTAAAGCAGCCCGATCCCCTTGGGGCCGTAGAACTTATGGGCCGAGAGGGAGAGCAAGTCCACATTCAATCTATCCACGTTAAGATCCAGCGCCCCTCCGGCCTGCACGGCGTCGGTGTGGAAGGGGATGCCCCTCTCCCTGGCGATTCTGCCGATCTCGGCGATGGGCTCGATAGTCCCCACCTCGTTGTTAGCATACATGATGGTGATGAGGACCGTCCGATCGGTGATGGCTTTCTCCACGTCGGCAGGATCGACCACGCCGTATCTGTCTACAGGAAGGTAGGTGACCTTGAAGCCGAATTGCTCCTCCAACTGCTCGCAGGTGTGGCTCACGGCGTGGTGCTCGATGGAGGAGGTGATGATATGGTTGCCTTTGCCCTGGTTCCTCAATGCCCAAGCCACACCCCTGATGGCCAGATTATCGCTCTCGGTCCCACAGCTGGTGAAGATGATCTCCTCGGGATCGCAGCCCAGGATCTCGGCTATCGTGCCCCGGGAATCCTCGATGGCTTTTCGAGCTTCCCTTCCCAAGGAGTGGATGCTGGAGGCGTTGCCGTACTTCTGGCTAAAATAAGGCAACATGGCCTCCACCACCCTCTCGTCAACGGCGGTGGTAGCCGCATGGTCCATGTAAATAGTTCTCATCTCTCGCCCTCCGATGTCCGAGCTTATTTTAGTATCCACGGCAGCTATTGTCAAATCCCTCCGATCCCTCCGAGCATTTGAAGTTTTCCCTGTTTTGGTGTAAGATTGAGGCAAACCGTGGCCTTTGGCCGCGGTTACCCGAGAGGAGGGATCTCCATGCTCGAAGCTTTCTTCGCCCCCCGAGCCGTAGCTGTTATCGGTGCCTCACGCAATGAGAAGAAGCTCGGCTACGCTATCCTGAACAATGTGCTCAAATACGGCTATCCAGGACGAGTCTATCCCATCAACCCCAAAGCCGACCGGATCCTGGGCCTCAAATGCTACCCCAGCGTTCTCGATGTGCCCGAGCCCATCGACTTGGCCATCATAGTCATCCCTGACAGATTGGTCGTCGGTGTTCTGGAAGAGTGCGGCCAGAAGGGGATCAGGGGGGCCATCATCATCTCCGCTGGCTTCAGTGAAGCGGGTTTGGAAGGGGTCAGGAGGGAGAGGCAGCTGAGCAAAATAGCCAAGAAGTACGGGATACGGATCATCGGCCCCAACTGCTTAGGGGTCATCGACACTATCTGCCCTCTTAACGCCTCCTTCGCCGCCGGGATGCCCTCCAAAGGTGCGATCGCCTTCATGTCCCAATCGGGGGCCCTCTGCACAGCCATCCTGGACTGGGCCTTAGCCGCAGGGATAGGCTTCTCCCACTTCGTCAGTCTGGGAAATAAGGTGGATGTGGACGAGACCGACCTCCTCGAGGCCTGGGCCGAAGACCCTCACTCCAAGGTGATCTTAGCCTACGTGGAGGGCATCGCCGAGGGCCAAAAGTTCATGCAAATGGCCCGGCAGGTCACTCGGCGCATCCCCGTCGTCGTAGTCAAATCGGGCATCACCGAGGCCGGCTCTAGGGCTGTCTCCTCCCACACAGGGACGCTGGCCGGCTCGGAGAATGCCTACGAAGCCGCCTTCAAGCAATGTGGGGTGATCAGGGCCCGCTCCGTTCAGGAGCTGTTCGACTACTCTTTCGCTTTCGCCCATCAACCACCCATCAAGGGGAATCGGATAGCCATCGTCACCAACGCCGGCGGCCCCGCCATTATGGCCACCGATGCCTGTGAGAGCGCCGGCCTGAAGCTGGCCTCCCTGAGTAAGGAGACGATCGAACGCCTCCAGGCCGAGCTGCCCAGCGCGGCCAACGTTTACAATCCCATCGATGTACTGGGAGGCACCACTGTCGAACGCTACGCCGCGGCCCTGGAGGCTGCCTTAGAGGATAAGAATGTGGACGGGGTCATAGCTATCCTCACCCCTCAGGTGACGACCCCTATCAAAGGGATCGCTGAAGCCATTGGGAACCTGTCCTCCCGCTACGAGAAGCCCATCTTGGGCTGCTTCATGGGCGAGGAAAGGGTAAGGCCAGGGATCGAGATCCTCAGCCGATACAAAGTGCCCAATTACCCCTTCCCTGAGCGGGCTGTGGCGGCTATGGGAGCCATGTTCAAGCACCATCTCTGGCTGGAGAGGCCGCTGGTTACCATCGAAAGCCTCAATGCCGATCGGGAGAAAGTGAAGGATATCTTTGAGCAGGTCCGCTCAGAGGGAAGGCTCTCCATCGGCGATGCCGAAGCCAGGGAGATCATGCAGGCCTACGGGATTTCCATCCCCCGCTCCGAACTGGCCGAGACGGCTGAGGAGGCGGTGGAGATAGCCGAGAAGATAGGCTATCCTGTGGTTATGAAGATCGCTTCTCCCGACATCCTGCACAAGACTGACATCGGCGGAGTCAAACTCAACATCCAAAGCCCCGCGGACGTCAGGGATGCCTTCGACCTTCTGGTCTATCGGGCCACCCATTACATGCCTGAGGCGCAGATATGGGGCTGCTTAGTACAGGAGATGGTAAGGGGGGGCAAAGAAGTCATCGTGGGCATGAAGCGCGATCCCCAGTTCGGCCCTTTGATGATGTTCGGCCTGGGAGGGGTCTACGTTGAGGCCCTTAAGGATGTGAGCTTCCGGGTGGCGCCGATTTCGCGGCAGGAGGCTCGGGAGATGATCTCTGAGATCAGGGCTTATGACCTGCTGAAGGGTGTGCGAGGCGAGAAACCATCGGATGTGGAAGCTATCGTGGATTGCTTGTTGCGATTATCGCAGCTGGCGATCGATTTTCCCGAAATCGTGGAGATGGATATCAACCCTCTAGTGGTCTTTGAGGCCGGCCGGGGGGTGATGGGCGTGGATATGAGGTTGGTGTTAGCGTCTTAACGATGCTGAATTGAAGAGGGGGAGGGATCATGAGCACATTGTACATAACTTCGACCGATGTGTTCTCAGGGAAAACGGCCCTCTGCGTCGGCTTGGGCGAGAAATTCCTGCGCAGTGGGTATGCCATTGGCTACATGAAGCCGGTGAGCGCCGTGGCGGGGGCCATTTGCGAGCGAGCCATCGATGAGGATGTAGAATTCATCAAAGAGATATTCAGACTGAGCGAGGCTAAGGCCCCCGTGATCCTTACGCCCAAACTGGTGGACTCCCTCCTGCGAGGGGAGGAGGAAGCGGACTTCCGTGCCCTGCTGAAGGAAGCTTACGCCCAAGTGGCACAGGACAAGGATGTGATTATCCTGGAGGGAGGAGGCCGATTGGAGGAAGGGAGCATCGTCGGCCTAGCTGCACCTTACATTTCCGAGCTACTGGGTGCCAAAGATCTGGTGGTGATCAAGTACGCTAACGACCTCCAAGCGGTAGACGATGCCTTAAGGGCTAAGGAGGCCTTCGGCGATTCCCTGCTGGGCATTGTCTTCAACGTCGTGCCGCGCCAGAGGATGGAATTCTTAGAGGAGGTGGTTAAGCCCTACCTGGAGGAGCGGGGCATTAAAGTCCTGGCGGTTCTTCCCCAGGAGAGGTTCCTCCTCTCCATCAGTGTGGGCCAATTGACCGAATGTCTGGACGGGGAAGTCCTCTGCTGCCCTGAGGCGCGCGATGAGCTGGTGGAGCACCTGATGGTGGGTGCCATGACTGTGGATGCCGCCCTCTCCTACTTCAGGCGCAAACCCAACAAGGCGGTGATCACAGGCGGCGACCGGCCTGATATCCAATTGGCGGCCTTGGAGACCTCGACCAAATGCCTGATACTCACCGGCAACCTAAGGCCGAGCCCCATCGTCCTCGGACGGGCCGAGGAAGTAGGAGTGCCCGTGATCCTGGTCAAACCGGACACCCTGACCACGGTGGAGATCATCGAGCAGTTCTTCGGCAAGACCCGCTTCCATCAAGAGGAGAAGATCCACTGCTTCGAGAAGCTGTTGGAGGAGCGCTTCAACTTCGAGGCGCTGTACGAGGGCCTGGGATTGAGGCCGGCCAGCGATTAGCGGATTCCGGAGGGCAAGATCCCGGTCTGTTACCACCAAATGACGTCTTCGCAGGGCTCACGGGCTCTGTGAGGGCATTAGATCAGGCTGTTACGGCCAAATTGAAGCTGATTTAGGAGGTGACAATGGATTTCCACCCTAAAAGGTATGTGCTTTACATGGGGCTGCTCGTCGTGGCCTTGATCGTGGCCGCTTGTGGTCCCAGGGCTACGCCTCTGCCCCCGACGGAGACGCCCTCACCCACGGCCACAAGCATACCGCCCACTCCGACCACGGGCCCACTCGTAGTTCCCAGTGGCCCTGAGTACACGGCCAAGGGGGAGCCGTTCAAGGGAGATGCGGATGCCCCAGTGATCCTCACCGAGTTCTCAGATTACCGATGCCCGGCTTGTGCCTCCTATGCCACGACAATAGAGCCCATTTTGGAGGAGCATTTCATCGCCACCGGCAAAGTGAGGTTCATCTTCAAGGACTTCCAGTTCCATGAAAAAGCTCCTAAAGTCGCCGAGGCCGCTCACTGTGCTGGCGAGCAGGGATGCTTCTGGAAGATGCGGGAGAAGTTGTTCACTCAACAGCAGGAGTGGTCACAGGAGCCCGAGTTCTTAGACATCATTAGGGGATATGCTGAAGAGATGGAATTGGATATGGCCCAATTCAACGCCTGCTTGGACTCGGGCAAGTATGCGGCGTACATACAGGCCAGTCTGGAGGAGGGGGAGAAGGCAGGAGTCGGCTGGACGCCAGCCTTTGTGATTAACGGCCAGCTGGTTCCCAGGGGGACTCAGCTTCAGGAGATGTTCCACATGATCGAGGTGGCCTATGCGGAGGCCACCGGTCAGCCGACACCCACTCCTCTGCCCACCATATTCGATCCCAACCCCGAGCGGCCGGGCTACACCTACGGCGGCGATGCCTTCTGCGGCTCAGAGGAGGCGGAGGTCGTCCTCGTCGAATTCGTCGATTTCCAGTCCCAGGATAACCAGGAATTCTTCCTGGAGGAATGGCCTGACCTGAAGGAGGAATTCGTAGAGACAGGCAAAGTGCGGCTCATAATCAAGCATTTTCCGGCCCCTGAGCACACCAACGGGTTCAAAGCCGCTGAGGCGGCCGAATGTGCTGGCCAGCAAGGCGCCTTCTGCTCCATGTACGATCTGCTCTTCCAGCGTCAGGAGGAGTGGAGTCAGGCGGAAGATCCCTCGACCGTACTCAAGGGATACGCCGCGGAGCTGGAATTGGACACTGATGCCTTCGCAACCTGCCTGGATGAAGGGCAGGCGAAGGAGAAGGTGAAGCAGGATTCGCTCATCGCCCAGAGGAACCAGCTCTCCCCCGCGCCGCAGTTCTTCATCTTTAAAGGACAGCGGGGAGGCTACGTGCCCCGAGATAAACTCCAGGAAGCCCTCAAATGGCTGGTGGGGGAGTGAAAGGAAAGGGACGTAGGATGAATGCAAATTCGATCTTGGCTGAGGCTGAGCGTCGCCTGTGCAATAGAGTTGTTGCACAATTGTGGACAGGCCTAAAACCGGAATCGCCTAAACTTTGGGAACTTTTGTCCCCCGCGAAGCGATCTTGGAGGCAGGTCACTCCATTTCTGCGCAGGGTTTGGCCTTCGTAAGAGAAAATCGCCTTTTGGAGTCAATCAGTCAATTGTGCAACAACTCTAATCTGTCGCTGGAGCGGCTGTAGGTGGCGAAATGTTCGCTTTGAAGATATCCGCCGGAAGGGATACAGATAAACCTATGGAGGCTTCGCCATGACCATGATCGAGGAGATAAAAGCTCGTGAGATACTGGATTCACGGGGCAATCCCACTGTGGAAGTGGAGGTCTGGCTCGTCGATGGAGCCTTTGGAAGAGCGGCGGTGCCTTCTGGCGCTTCCACGGGCGTCCATGAGGCGTTGGAACTGCGTGACGGCGACGAGGCCCGCTATGGAGGCAAAGGGGTGCTCCAGGCGGTGGAGAACATCAACGTTACTATAGCCGATGAGCTCATCGGCTGGGATGCATTGGATCAAGCGGGCATCGACGAATTCCTTGTCAGCCTGGATGGCACGCCCAACAAAAGCCGCCTAGGGGCCAATGCCATCTTAGGCGTCTCGTTAGCTGTGGCCAAAGCGGCAGCTTCAGCTCTGGGGTTGCCTCTCTACCGCTACTTAGGCGGCATCTCCGCCCGCACCCTGCCTGTGCCGCTGATGAACATCCTCAATGGTGGGAAGCATGCCGCCGGCTCCACCGACCTACAGGAATTCATGATCGTCCCTGCGGGAGCACCCACCTTCGCTGAGGCCCTGCGCTGGGGATCGGAGATCTATCACGCCCTTAAAGCGGTGCTCAAGGACAAGGGCTACAATACTAACGTGGGAGACGAGGGGGGATTCGCCCCCACTCTCTCCTCCAATGAGGAAGCTGTGGAGCTCATCGTAGAGGCCATCGAGCGGGCGGGCTACGAACCAGGCAAGGAGGTGTATCTGGCCCTCGATCCCGCAGCCAGCGAACTTTACCACGATGGCCGATACCTCTTAAAGAAAGAAGGAAGAGAGCTCACGGGCGAGGAGATGGTGGCCTTCTACGAGGATTGGGTCGCAAAGTACCCCATCATCTCCATCGAGGACGGCCTGGCTCAGGACGATTGGGAACACTGGAAGCTACTGACGGAGCACATAGGAGACCGAGTACAGATCGTGGGTGACGACCTCCTGGTGACCAACGTGGAGAGGGTGAAGCGGGCCATCGAGGAGAAGGCAGCCAACTCCCTGCTGTGCAAGGTCAACCAGATCGGCACGCTGACCGAGGCCATCGAGGCGGTGAGGACAGCTCAGAGCGCGGGATGGACGGCCATCGTCTCCCACCGCTCCGGTGAGACCGAGGATACCACTATCTCCGATTTAGCGGTGGCCCTTAATACCGGCCAGATCAAAACCGGTGCCCCCTGCCGCAGCGACCGGGTGGCCAAATACAATCGACTGCTCCGCATCGAAGAGGAGCTGGGGGAGACGGCGTTATATCCGGGGCTGAAAGCCTTCGCTTTCTGGAGGGAGGCTAAGTGAGGAAGCCCATGGCTCTGGCGAATTGGAAGATGAAAATGACCATCTCCGAAAGCCTCAAGTACCTCGAGAGGTTCCAGCCAGCTGTGAAAGGGCTGGGAGACGCTGTGGAGATTGTGCTCTGCCCTCCCTACACCGCCCTCTATCCGGTTTCCCGGAGGATCGAATTGCCCTCCATCAAATTGGGGGCTCAGAACGTCTCCCCGGGCGAGGAGAGCGCTCACACCGGGGAGATCTCGGCAGAGCTGCTGGCCGACGTGGGCTGTGAATGGGTCTTAGTCGGCCATTGGGAACTGCGCCGCCACTTCGGCGAAACGGATGAGGTGGTTCGCAAAAAGGTACAACTCGCTTTCGAACATGGCCTGAAGCCCCATCTGCTCATCGGGGAGCCGAAGGAAGCGAGGGAGCGGTTTCAGGAGATCCTGATCGAGAGGCTGAGCCATATCCTCACAGGCCTTGAACCGGAGGATGTGGCCAGAATGGCTATCACCTATGAACCGGAATGGAGCATAGGGATGGATGAGGCCGCGCCTGTGGAAAGAGTGGACGAGGCCTGCCGGCTTATCCGCCGCTGGCTGAGGGAGGAATACGGGGATGGGATCGCCCAATCGGTCCGAATCATGTATGGAGGGAGCGTGACTCCAGAGAATGCGCGGGCTCTGCTCCAGCCAGAGGAGATAGATGGGGTGGGGGCGGGGCGCAAAGGACGCGACCCGATGGCCTTCGCCGAGATCGTCCGCATTATCGCGGAGGAGAAGGCAGGCAGTAGGGGGTAACGGCCTCTCCCTCCACGGTGAAAAGGGGCATCGCACCCATGAGAAGAGGGCCAGGGACTTCGATCCCTGGCCCTCTTTATTGGATCGAGGCTCACCTCGCCCTGGGGGCTCCGGGCAAGAAGCTGATCCTCTCGCGGCGCTTGGCCTGCGACTTCGCCTCTAACTCCTGCACAGCCGCCTCAAAGGAGACCAATTTCTCCAAGGCAGCCGTCCAGGCTGCGGACTTGATGGGACTGTGCAGGATGCGATGTCGCACCACCGCTATAGCCCCCTCCTCAGGGCAAACCTCCTGGCAGGCTCCACAGTAGAGGCAGAAGCGCTCATCGAAAACCAATCGTCCTTCCTTCATCAGAAGGGCATCGGTGGGGCAGATGTCCACGCAGGCCTGACAGCCCTCTGGACAACGCGAGACATCAAGGGCCACGTGGCCCTCCCAAGGCTTGGTTACGGCGATGGCCCCCTCGGGACAGGCCGCTTCACATTGTACGCAGTAGATACACTCGCTGCGATCAACCTTGACATCGAGGATGCGGACGATCTTTCCCTCTTCGTCCCGCTCTACCTCCACTTCGATGCAGTCCACAGGGCAGCTCTCCTGGCAGGCCAGCTCGCAATCGGGTTTGCACTTCCCCACATCGACGGTTATCTCCTTCATGAGCGTGGGGAAGGCCTCCCCTTTTATCACCGGCACCTCCGGCTCCCCGCTGATCATGAGGGAGAGGGCGTTAACAGGGCAGAGGACGACGCATTCGCCGCAGAAGTTACACTTCGCAGGGTCGATGTCCACCAAAGGTTTTTCGGCCAGCCTGCCGTCTTTAAGCAACGCCGGCGAGAGCCCCACCGCTTCCTGGGGACAGGTTAACATCCCTATCTGGCAGCCGATGCACCTCCCGCGGTCCAGCTCCAAGTGGTATGGCCTGACGATCATCTTCCGCTCAAGGATGAGCTTCTCATCGATCTCTCGCTTGACGGTCATGCCGCGCTTCATCCGGACACTCCTTATCGGGCTAATACTCTTTGGGCAGCCCTTCCAACTGGGCATAGCTGAAGATGGGGCCGTCTTTGCAGACGTAGAGGGGGCCGATGTTGCAGCGCCCGCACTTGCCGATGCCGCACTTCATGCGCCTCTCCAGCGACGAGTAAATCCTCTCCGGCGGGAATCCCAGGGCGGAAAGCTTCGGGAGGGTGAAGCGGATCATGATGGGTGGGCCGCAGACGACGGCATAAGCATCCTCCGAGCTGGGGGCCACCTCCTCGAGCACCGTGGGCACGAAGCCCACCCTCTTGGTCCAGCCGGGGAACTCCCTATCCACCGTCAGATAGACGTTCACGTCGTCGCGTTTCTCCCAGGCGGCCATCTCCTCCTTGTAGAGGAGCAGTCCCGGGCGGCGCGCTCCGTAGATGATGGTGATGTCCTTGAAGCGGTGGCGGTTCCGCTCGTCCAGCATGTAAACCACCAAGCTGCGCAGGGAGGTGAAGGCGAAGCCGCCGCCAATGACCACCACGTTGTGGCCCTCGAAGATGTCCAAAGGGTAGCCGTTGCCCAGCGGCCCTCGCAGCCCTACGATATCCCCCTCGCTCAGGTTATGCAAAGCTGTGGTGAGAACCCCGGCCTTGTTCACCGTGAACTTGAGGGGGCCTTTCTCGGTGGGCGAGGAGGCGATGGCGAAGGGGGCCTCCCCCTTACCGAAGACGGATATCTCGCAGAACTGGCCAGGGGTGAAGGTGAATCCCTCCCCGTCCTCCTCGTTGACGAAGGCCAGGTCGAAGGTCTTCAACATGGCATCATCGGTCTCAATGAAGATTCGCTCTATCCTCATGAGAATGGGTAGATACGGATTTCGCATCGCAAACCTCGCTCGTTTAGAAAGCCATCACGTCAGCGATGACTTTACGGATATCCAGGTTGACGGGGCAATTGATGACGCAGCGGCCGCAGCCAACGCAGAGGAACCGGCCGTAATTGGTGACGAAGTAATCGAACTTATGCATGAGCCTCTGGCGCCACCTCTCGCGGCCCGAAGGGCGAGGGTTGTGGCCGGAGGCCTCCAGGGTGTAGAGGGGGAACATGCAGGAGTCCCAGTTCCTCACCCTTTCCCCCTTGGAGTTCAGCGCCTCGTCTACGATGTCGAAGCAGTGGCAAGTGGGGCAGAGGAAGGTGCAAACCCCGCAGCCCAGGCATTTCTCGTGCAGCCTGTCCCAGAAGGGGCTGTCGATCATCGTATCGAGCTTCTCCTTGAGGCCATCGAGCTCCAAGGGAGGAGCCATCTTGGCCAGCGCCTCTTTCTCGACCTTTGCCGCCGCTCGCGCGTCCGCCTTTGTGGCCTCCTGGAAAAGCTCCTCGTCGAGCAGCCTCTCCCCTTTGGGGGTCAGCGCCTCGGCCAGATACCAATCGCCGATGTCGGTCAGGAAGAGATCAGCGCCCTCCTTGGTGAAGGGGCCGCTGCCGAAGGAGGTGCAGAAGCAAGTGCTGAGGGGAGAGTTGCAACCCAGGGCCACGATGGTGGTCTTCTCCCTCTTATTGATGTAGTAGAGATCCTTGTAGTCCGGGGCGTCGAAGACGAGGTCGAGAAGCCCTAAGGCGCGGACGTCGCAGGGCCTGGCGCCGAAGAGCACCCTCTCCTCCTCCACCTCCTCGGTCGATTCCAGACTGATCCTCCCTTTCCCCCTCTCATAGCGGAACATCGTCTCTGTTTGGGGGAAGAAGACCTCCTTGGGCGGCTTCTTGGAGTTCTGATAATCGAGTCTGATCTCCTCCGGCGCAGTAAGGCGGCGGAAAGAGACGATGCCCTCCTCCTCCACAGGGCCGTAGACGGCGTAGCCCTCCATTAACTTGGCGATGTAATCGTTTAATTTCGATTTAGCGATTTTTTTCATTTGAAACTCCGTAGTACGGTTCACCATAGCAGTGGGCGCTGACGCACCCTGTCCCGCTCAACAACGGTAAACTTGCCCGAAAGCGGAATTTGGCCTGCTTTAAGCAGCCTTATCAAGCGTCCAGCGGGTTCATCTGGCGTAGAGGGATGGAAGCGGAAGTACACCACGCCTGCTGGAACCGGCAATTTGAGCCGGTAAATCAACTCGCCGTAATCCCGATCGAAGGTGAGAATAATCCGCTCCTCTGCCCGTGCCTGCGCTAGAATCTCTCTGTCTTTGGCTCCTGGGGAATCTTCGAGCACACTGGCTACATCGTACCCTGCATCGCGAAGGCGATGCACGCTCCTAAGCGGGAAATCCTCGTTTGCCAGGAAGCGCATCAAATCACCTCAGCCGGCAGTGTGTACAAAGCCTCTTCCCTCATGCATTCCGTAGCGAAGGCAAAGACCGCACGCAGACCCTCGGGCGTAAGGGTCGGGTAGTTTTCAAGGATCTGCTTCTCTGTCCATCCGGCGGCAAAGAGCCCCAGGATAAACTCAACTGAGAGCCGCGTGCCCTTTACCACTGGCTTGCCGAGCAGAATCTCAGGATCCGAATGGATGTATTCTCGCCAATCTATCTCCATCATTTCTCCCCCCTTGGCGATCTCAAAGCCCCTGCACCTTGATCACCCGTGCTTTTGCGACCCATCCCATTATTTCCTTAATGCCCATAGAGCACCTTCCCCTTCTTCAGGATGCGGCGGATAAAGAAGTCGCCGATGCGCGTTCTTTCCTCGATCTCTTTCCGCGTCCGAACCATGATATCCAGAGGGAGGAAAGGAACGCGGCAAGCCTGGAGGACTCGAACCTCTCGTTTAACCTGAGGTTCGTCGCTGTCCATGATGACGAGCAAATCCACATCGCTGTGCTGGTGTGGCCTGCCCCAGGCATAAGAGCCGAAGAGGATAACCGCCTCCGGCTGGAATTGCTCGACGATCCTTCGGGTGATTTGTCGAAGCAACTCCTCGGTCACTGAAACCGGGTACCCAGTCGTTGAATTCGTAATTTTCGCCATGCACTTTTACCCTTTAGCGGCTTGGGGGCGGATGATGAAACGTCCTTGAACAATCACAGCACCATCTCCAGCGGCTCGCGAGTGATGAACTCAACACACGTATGGGCAGGATCCGGCAGATTTGATAGCAGCTTTGTTAGATCCGGAGCACTGGCGATTATTTGGCCATTTTTTACAGCGATCCACTGTTCAGCGTATCGGTCAATAAGGACTTCCATATGCCTATTGACCCAGACGTGATCCTCTGCGAATGCAAGCAACTCTTTACTCTGTCGTGGGTTCACATTACACCTCCATCACTGTTCAAGTCAACGCCAGCGATCACAGGCAGCAGATGACCCAATTTGAGACCGACCAGTATCCAGCCTTCTAAGGTGGAACGCAACTCCTCTTCACACTCGCGCAAAGTGGCCCCAAACGCTATCACCCCTTTGCACAAAGGAATTTGGCCGCCAAACGTGCCATCTTCCAGTTTGTCATAGACGGCGCGTGTCAAAGCTTAGTTTACGTAGTCGGTGAGGCACCACACATCCAACAGCGCCTTCCGGCGTTTGCTTCTTGAGCACGACGTGGCTGCCGCACTTGCTCGAAGCCCAGTCGCTCCAATGCGCGAATGGCCTCTTGCCCCGATACCCTGCGCAACTTAGGCATGAACTGCCGCCTCAAAGGTGGTCATCAACGGCCTGGTGACTTCAGGCAAGGGGAACTCCTCCAAGTAGAGCTCTGTTGCTTCTTTCAGATTGGCGACGGCTTCCTCAATAGTGTACCCCTGGCTAACTGTCCCAACTTCAGGGCATTCTGCCACGTATACGTCTTCTTCTTTGTGGAGAATTGCAGTCAGCGTTAACATTGCCATTTCAACGCCTCCGAGAAGCTTCTGAAGAACAGGAGTTCAAGGTGTTGGCTTTCAGCCGACCGATCAACTACCTGATGAATCCCTCCTCATCCTCAGGGCTGAAAGTGGCGAGGGGAGGCAATTCCTCCAGGCTCATCCCCGCCTCGAAGCCGTAAAGCTCCCAAACCTCCTGGCAGAGCTTCTTGGTCAGGTAGAGAAGCGGTATCTCCATCGGGCAGGCCCGCTCACAGGCTCCACACTCCACACAGCGCCCCGTCTGATGATAGGCCCTGACGATGTGCCATATCTGGATATCGGAGGGGTGCACGCCAGGCCATATCCAGCGCGGCCTGGTGTGGTCAACGAAGCACTCCTCGCAGTAACACATGGGGCAGGCCTCGCGACAGGCGTAGCAGCGGATGCAGCGGCTCACCTGGCGCTCAAAGTAGGCCCACCGTTCGTCGGGCGGCTTGGCCTCGAAGGACTCCACATCAGCATAGCGGCTGGAGGCGTCCTCCTCCACCTCATCTCCAACCAACACATCGTAGAGCACAGGATTGCGGTGTGCACAGGTCTCGCAGGCACGAGAGAGATAATCCTCCCGTCTGAGGATTTTCTCGAAGCCCTCGCCCCTGACCACTATCTCCTCGTCCCTCTCCTCGGCCTCCAGGATCTCTCCCTCCACAGCTTTGACCACCTTATGAGGGTCGATCATCCTCTGGCAAGGGACGCCGATGATGGTGAGCTTCTCGCGGGCGATCTGCTTCTCGACGATGAGGGCGACGATGGCGCGGGAATCGCAGCCTTTGGCCACCACAGCCACCCGCTGGTCGCCCATCTTGGGCAGATAGGTGGCCAGATTGTTCCCGCAGAAGGAGTCCCAGACCAGCCTATCCACATCGGCTGCGTCGCGTATAAAGACGGGTGTGGAATGCAGAGGCAGCGTCCCCTTCTCAAAACCGATGACCACGTCTACCAAGCCCTCACTGAGAAGTCTCCGGGCCTCCTCCCTTATCCTCCGTTGAACATCCTTCATCGCTCCCCCTTAACCTTCTGAGCAGGGCTGCGAGTTAACTTCCTCGCCGGCCCCAGCTTCTTCACATCCGCGATGAGTTCCCTGACCAGCCCCGAGAACTTCCCCCTCTCAGCGGGGGAGACCCAGGCGAACCGCACCCGCTCCTCCTCGATGCCTAAATACTCCAGGAAACTCTTCAGGGTGGCGAATTTGCGCCTGCCGAGGTAATTGCCCTCCTTGTAATGGCAATCCCCCGGATGGCAACCCACCACTAACACCCCATCGTGGCCTTCCTCCAGGGCTTTGAGGATGAAAAGTGGGTTGATCCTCCCCGAGCAAGGAACTTTTACCACCTGAACATCGGACAGCTCCTGGGCCTTAGCGATGTCAGCTTGGTCGGCCTTGGTATAGAGGCACCAGTTGCACATAAAGGCCAATACCCTTGGCTCCCAATCCGATGGCTTCTCGTTCATAGCGTTGCCTCCACGGGAAGCAATGGCCCTCTCTCCACCCCCGTGATGCGAAGGAAGAGGGCCTCGTCGCTGAAATCGACGACGTCGATGGCTCCTGAGCGGCATGAGGCAGCGCAGACGCCGCATTCCATACAGAGGAGCTTGTCCACCTGGGCGACGACCTTCTCGTGCCCCAATACCCGTTTGGTCACCAGCTCAATGGCATCGTAGGGGCAGACCTCGGCGCAAAGGCCACAGCCCACGCAGATGCGCTCATTCACCTGGGCGACGGCTCTGGGCGGTTCATAGCCCTCCCTGACGGCGATGTTGCGGATGGCCTTCATCAGGTCGGAGATCTTGACCCCTTGCGGGCAACGCCTGTAGCAGAGGTCACAGGCTGAGCAGAACCAGATGAAGGGGCTGGAAAGCACTTCCTCCCTCATGCCCAGCCCTACCATCTTGATGATGCGACGTGGATTATACCTCTCGTTTATCCAACTGATGGGGCAGCTGGCCGTGCACGTGCCACAGGAGAGACAGCGTACGATCATCTCCCCGCCCGGTTCGGCCATCACCTCTTCCGCGAATTTGCGATTGGAATAGTTCGCCTTCGCCATCTCACTCCTGCCTTTTTGTCCGTATTTGGAGATCAGTGCCTCCCCACCTTAATCGGCCGACAACACCTCTGCCACCCCCGGCACCTCCACCCAGCGATTGAGGCGCCCGTCAATTTTGGACGCGCATTCCCTTTCTCCTCTTCCCCGGGCTCTATCATCCTCCGATTTCCAAAATCCCTTGTGGATAATCAATCAGCACCCTGTAATCCTTTAGGTAAGAACCGCCTAGCAGACCATCAAGCCCAATGCTTGAGGGCAGGTTTATGATCACTGCTTCAACATCTTCCGAGCCCTGCCCAAGGACTCGAACCCTGTCCAGCTTAACCCACGGCACCAACTCAAACGATCCGCTGGCGGTGAGGATACGCCTCTTCCGCTTAGGGTTAATTGACAGACCTAAACCCTTGGCGACTCGCTTAGGGATTGCTGTGTAGGTAGTTCCTGTGTCTAACAGCATATTGGCCATGACAGAACGATCAGCCACCTTGTTGATGAGCTCAACGGTGACCACGACAATGGCCGTTTTCGGTGCAAAACGCGCTTTAGGCATAGAAGATCACCGCTGTATCCTTAAGGATCTCCCCAGTGTAGAAGATGTAAAACCGTCCTCGCAGCCCAGCAACCTCATCCCATATCGAATTGGCATCTTTGGTATGGGAGAGCAATCGCCCAACTGTTGGGATGCCTAAGGCATCCTTGTCTTCTACCTTGACCAGCAGCCATTCATCGGGATATTGGCGCTTTAGATCCTCAATCTTCTGCCAGTCGCTACTCTTCTCGCTCAAATACCTCGCCTCCAATTATCCACCTAATCGGCCGATAGCACCTCCGCCACCTCCGGCACTTTGATCCAGCGCTTGAGACGCTTCTCGAGCTGAGGGCGGGCCTTCTCGTTTTCTGCCTTTATCCTCTCCACGCCTAAGGAGCGCAGGGTCTCATCCATCTCCGTGATCACCCGGGCGTATTTCGCCCCCTCCGCGGCGGAGATCCATTCCACTCGGAAGCGCTCCGGTGAGATGCCCATCCGCTCCAAAGTCTTCGCCACCTTCTCGAAACGCCTGGCGGCGTGGTGCTGGCCGGTGATGTAGTGGCAGTCCTGAGGATGGCAACCGGAGGCCAAAACCATCCCCGCCCCAAGGCGGAAAGCCTCGAAGATGAAATCCTGATCCATCCGAGCCGAGCACATTACCCTTATGCCCCGAGAGCTGGGGGGGTACTCAAAGTGGCTTGTGCCGGCCGTGTCAGCTCCCATAGAGCTGCACCAATGGCACATGAAGGCCAAGATCTTCTCCTCGGGCTTCTCTGCCAGAAGGGCGTGAATCTGGGCCAGGATCTGGGCATCGGTGAAGTGCATCTGGGTGATAGCATTGTGGGGGCACTCGGCCACACAGCACCCGCAGCCGTGGCAGAGGGCGGGGGTGACATGAGCTGGTTTGCCCGGCTCGGCCACAATGGCGTTGTAGGGGCATTTAGTGGTGCAAACCCCGCATTTCTTGGTGGCGTTGATGCATCTGTCAGGCCATACATAAGCCACGATGGGCTCGATCTTCCATTTGTCCACCGAGAGGATCCTGGCTGCCCTGGCGGCGGCGGCACTCCCCTGGGCTACGCAGGCGGGGATATCCTTCGGCCCCTGGGCTGCCCCCGCCAGGAAGATCCCTTCGGTGGCGGTATCAATGGGCTTAAGCTTAGGATGGGCCTCCCTGTAAAATCCGCTGGGGTCGTTGGAGATGGTCAGGACCTGGCCAAGTTCGGTGGCCTCCTTCCTGGGCATCGCGGCTGGGGAGAGGGCGACCATCTCCACCTCCAGCTCCACCGGCTGGCCTAAGGCGATGTCCTCGGCATAGACGAAGAGGTTCTTCGTCTCCGGATCCTCCACGATCTGGGAGGGGCGTCCCTGGATGAAGCGGATGCCCATATCTCGGGCCCGCTGATAGAACTCCTCGTAGCCTTTGCCCGGAGCGCGGATATCGATGTAGAAGATGGTGATGTCCATATCGGGGTACATCGTCTTGAGGAGGAGGGCGTTCTTGATGGTGTACATGCAGCAGAAGCCCGAGCAATACTCCATGAACCGACTATCCCGCGAACCGACACACTGGATGAAAGCTATGCTCTTAGGGACCTTGCCGTCCGAAGGGCGGATGAGCTGGCCTACGGTAGGACCACCGGAGTCATGAAGCCTCTCCAATTCGAGAGTGGTGAGCACGTTCTCATACCTTCCGTAGCCGTATTCCTCGATGGGAGTGGGATCGAAGAGGTCAAAGCCGGTGGCCACGATGATCGCTCCCACGTCTAACTCGATCTCCTCCGGCTGTTGGGAGAAGTCAATGGCATGCAGATCGCCACAGGCATCCACGCACTTGTAGCACTCGATGCAATTGTCAATGTCAATAGTATAGACCAGAGGCACGGCCTGTCCATGGGGGACGTAGATGGCCTTGCGGGGGCCAAGCCCTTCCTCGAACTCGTTGGGCACCTCGATAGGGCAGACCTCCTCACAGAGGCCGCAACCATTGCACCGCTCGGGGATGACGTAGCGGGGCTTCTTCTCGACCTTGACCTTGAAGTTGCCGATGTAGCCGCTGACCTCTTTCACTTCGGAGTAGGTGAGGAGCTTGATGTTGGGTTGGCGCGACGCGTCAACCATCTTGGGGGCGAGGATTCATATCGAGCAGTCCATAGTGGGGAAGGTCTTGTCCAGTTGGGCCATCCTCCCCCCGATGGAGGGCTCCTTCTCCACCAGGTAGGTCTCGAAGCCCATCTCCCCCAGGTCGAGGGCGGCGCTGATGCCTGCTATCCCCCCGCCGATGACCAGGGCCCTCTTGGTGACCGGGACCTCGATCATCTCCAAGGGGCGAAGGTAACGGGCCTTGGCCACGGCTGCAGCCACCAGGTCCTTAGCCTTCTGGAGTGCTGCCTCAGGCTCATGAGGGTGAACCCAGGTGTCCTGCTCGCGGATGTTGGCCATCTCGAAGAGGAAGGGGTTGAGTCCCGCGTCCTCCAAACAGGCCCTGAAGGTGGCTTCATGCATGGTGACGCTGCAGGCCGCGACCACCACCCGGTTGAGGTTATGCTCCTTGATATCCTGCCTGATCATGGCCTGGCCGGGATCGGAGCACATGTAGGGGTGATCCTTAGCCAGCACTACCCCGGGCAGCGTGGCCGCATACTCCGCCACCTCTTTAGGGTCGATCACCCCAGCGATGTTTGTTCCACAATGGCAGACGTAGACGCCGATCCGCAGTTCATCGTTACCGCTCATTCACTCCTCCTTAGAGTATTACCAGACCTCCGGTAGAGCGGACACAAAAGGGCGGATGAAACGGATTAGAGGGTAGCTCCTCTAATCCGTCTCATCCGTTGTCTCAATCCATTGACCTAACTCGCTGCTGTCTCCCTTGCCCGCAGGAGATCAACTACAGCCTCCCTTCTGGACTTCTGGGCCACCATCTCAGTGGTGGAGAGGGAGAGGGCATCCTTCAGGCAGTACTTCACGCACTGCGGCTCCTCCAAATCCTGGCAGAGGTCGCAGATGACCACCACCTTGGTGGCTGGGTTGAGGGCGATAGCCCCGAAGGGACAGGCCTCGATGCACCAGCCACAGCCAGTGCACAGGTCCTCATCGACGATGATGATGCCCGTCTCTTCGCTCTGAGAGAGGGCCTGCTGTGGACAGGCGATGACACATGGGGGATCCTGACAGAGCTGACAGGATACGCTCATCTGAATCACGGGTTCGATGCGCACGTTGCGGATGCGCGAGAGCAAAGGGGCGAAGACCCCCTCCTTAGTTAGAGAGCAGGCCAATTCGCACATCCGACACCCGGTGCACTTATCAGGATCGCAGACGACATGCGGATAGTATTCCATTTTTACACTCCTATCTCCTCAGCTATGTCCTCAAGACCTAATTCGATGAGCTTCTCCTTAGGGATGAAGCCATCCTCCGTCCAACCGCGGGCTTTGTAGTAGGCATCTATCATCATCCGCAGGTCCTCAGGCTTTAAGGTGACCTTCTCGCCCGTAGCTGGATTCACGATGGGATCTTCGAAGCAGCGGGGCGGGAGCCAATCGTCATCCTTGGTCCATCCCTCGCGGATGTTGAAGGCTTTCTTAAGATTCCAGGCCCGCTCACCTAACTTCTTGACCTCCTCGGGGGTCATCTGGATCCCTGTGGTCAGGGTATAGAACTTGGCGCTATCGGCGTAGAGGTCATCGAAGCAACGGCGGATGAACTTGCAGAACATCATGACGTCCAGAATGGCGGCGAAGTCCTCCTTGTCCTTGGCTATCTGCCCCCGCTCCGGACCACAGGTGAAGAGCGGTACCTCGGCGTGGGTGTCGGCCTCGTAAGCCAGCGAGCGGTTGTGGCATGGGCCGCGTGTGCCCACGGCAGCCCCCAAGGCGAAGGTCTGGCAACCCCTCACCTCATAGCCGGCCATCTCCATCCCTTTGACCTGCATGGCGAAGCGCTCGGAACCCTTGTCCACCTTCTCCGAGGCCCTCTTCGTCCCCTCCGCCAGGAGGTCACCTATCCCCTCCCGGTAGGCGATCTTCTTGATCAGGGCTGTCTCCGCCCGATGGTTACCGAAGTTGAGCTCCAGGCCGTCGAGGTCCTCCTTAGTGAGTATCCCCTTCTCGAAGCACTCCATGGCCCAAGCGATAGTCACCCCGGTGCTCATGGTGTCCATCCCATAGCGGTCGCAGAGCTCTATGGCCTTGATGATGCCAGGGAAGTAGTCTATGCCGCAGTTGGTCCCCAGGGCGAAGAGGGATTCGTAGTCCACCGAGGTCCTCGCCCCCTCGTAGGGCCCATCCTTTACGCTGACCACCTGTTCACAGGCGATGGGGCAACCGGCGCAGGCCACCGTCTTCTCATGGTGGTGCTCATGCATGTACTCACCGGAGACCCTCTCCGCGGCCTCAAAGACGCCCTGCTGGAAGTTCCTGGTGGGAAGGATGCCCTTGCTGTTGAGGGCTAAAACGTTGGCTGGCGTGCCCAGGATGCGGTATTTCTGCGTCCCCGAGCCCTGAGCCCTTTGAGCGAACTCCAGGGCCATAGCCCGGAGCTCATCGGGATCAGCCACCTTAACGGGATTAGTGCCTCGGATGGCCACCGCCTTGAGGAGTTTGGAGCCTGCTACCGCCCCCATGCCGCCTCTCCCCGCCTGGCGGCCTCGGTCGTTGGTGAGGTTGGCGAAGCGCACCAGATGCTCCCCCGCTGGCCCGATGACGCAGCATCGCACCGTATCGTCGCCTATCTCGGCGCGGATGGCCTCCTCAGTATCCCAAGTCTCCATCCCCCAGAGGTGTGAGGCGTCGCGGAACTCGACCACATCGTCGTCGATGAAGATATAGGTGGGCTTCTCCGCCTTCCCTTTGATGACGATGCCGTCGTAGCCAGCCTGCTTTATAGCAGCGGCGAAGTAGCTGGTGGCGAGGCTGTCGTTCAAAAAATTGGTGAGGGGGGATTTAGCGGCCACGCTGTACTTATCTCCCACGGGGACGATGGTGCCGGCGAAGGCGCTGGTGGCGAAGCAGAGCGCGTTTTCGGGGCCAAACGGATCGGCCCCCTTGGGGATGTTATCATAGGCCAAACGCGCCGCTAAGCATACCCCTCCCACATACTTCTTGAGGAAATCCTCATCCACCCGCTGTATCCTGGTGGTCTTATCGCTCAGATCTATATGCAAAATCCTGCCCGTATAAGCGAACATGCCTCTACCTCCTTACATCTTACCGGCCATATAATGGAACAGATCAGCACACCGGCAGGCGTAGGCCCACTCGTTGTCATACCAGGCCAGAACCTTGACCAAATTACCTCCCATAACCATGGTGGAGCGGGTATCTACGATAGCCGAATGAGGGTCTCCTTTGAAGTCGATGGAGACGAGGGGCTCCTCACAGACATCCAAAATGCCCTTCATCGGGCCCCCGGCGGCCTCCTTGAAGGCATCATTGACCTCCTCTTTGGTCACATCCTTCTTCAGCAAAGCCACAACATCGATGACGGAGACGGTGGGAGTAGGCACCCGCATGGCGATGCCATGGAACTTGCCCTCGAGCTCCGGAATGGTGAGCGTGGTTGCTATGGCTGCCCCCGTGGAGGTGGGGATGATGTTCAGCGCCGCCGCCCGCGCCCTCTCCAGCCTCCTGTGAGGCAGGTCAAGGATGCGCTGGTCATTGGTGTAAGAGTGGATGGTGGTCATAAGGGCTTTCTCCACACCGAAGTTGTCGAAGAGGACCTTCATCACCGGGGCGATGCAGTTAGTAGTGCAGGAAGCATTGGAGATGATATGGTGCTTCTCCGGATCGTATTTATCCTCGTTCACCCCCAGGACGATGGTGATGTCAGGGCCCTTGGCCGGGGCGGAGATGACTACCTTCTTGGCCCCTGCCTCCAGGTGCTTGGCCGCCTTCTCCCTCGCCGTGAAGACGCCCGTAGATTCGAGCACGAAATCCACTCCCAATTCACCCCAGGGGAGCTTGGCCGGATCGCGCTCGCAGAGGAACTGGTATTCCTTGCCGTTCACTACCAAAGTGCTGTCCTTGACCTCGATGGTGCCGGGAAAACGGCCGTAGTTGGAGTCGTACTTGAGAAGGTGGGCCATGGTGGGCAGATCACCGATATCATTGATCGCCACTATATCCAGCTCCTCGGGGTAGTAGTCCAGGATAGCCTTAAATGTCTGGCGCCCGATGCGCCCGAAGCCGTTGATCCCTACTTTGACCGCCATTTTTAACCTCCTTTCTTCAATGACTGGAAGGCTTTTTACTCAGTTGTTCATTATATCACAATTTTGCTCGAAATGGCAAACGAATTTCGCCATAATCTGGCAAATTCCGAGGAGGCATTTAGCGATGATAAAGGGGTTATGGTATAATCGAAGCTGTAAAAAGCGGGCGAAAGGGAGGGAATAGTTTGCGGATCCGCTCATCCACCGGCCCCTGTCCCCTTAACGAAAGAGTGTGGGACTCCTTTGTAATCGCTTCTAAGGGGCACATCATGCAAACCTGGCAATGGGGAGAACTCAAGGCCAAATTCGGCTGGCGGGCTGTGCGCGTGGCCCTTGAGGAGGGAGGGCACTTGGTGGCCGGGGCTCAGATCCTATTCCGCCCCCTTCCCCCAGGCATCAGCATCGCCTACATCCCCAAAGGGCCCATCGTCGATTGGGCTGATCTGGATCTAACCAAAGGACTGTTCTCGGCCATCCACCCGATCGCCCGCCAACAGAGGGCCATTTTCCTTAAGATCGAACCTGACCTGCCCGACGACCGCGTTTTGGAACAGCGATTGGAAGGGCTGGGGTTCCATCCCAGCCCACAGACCATTCAGCCCCGTCGCACAATTCTCGTTAACCTGAAACCCAGCTTAGATGAGATGTTGATGGGGATGAAGCCCAAGACCCGATACAACATCCGACTTTCGGCTCGTAAAGGGGTGGAGATACGGGAGGGCAAGGCAGCGGACCTGGATACCTTCTACCGCTTGATGCAAGTGACATCGAAACGAGGCGGTTTCAGGGTTCACACCCGGGAATACTATGAAGCAGCTTACCACCTCTTTGTCCCTAAAGGCCTGGCCAAACTCCTCCTGGCCACCTATGGTGGCAAAACGCTGGCCGGCCTAATGGCCTTCGCCCTGGGGGATAGGGCTTGGTACTTCTATGGCGCCTCCTCTAACGAAGAGCGCAATCGCATGCCCAATTATGCCCTCCAATGGGCAGCCATCCGATGGGCTAAGGAGCGAGGATGCTCGGTCTACGATCTGTGGGGCATCCCCGATGAGGAAGAGGAGACTTTGGAGAGGGAATTCATAAAGCGGAGCGACGGACTTTGGGGAATTTACCGCTTTAAGAGGGGATTTGGGGGGAAAGTGGTCCGCTACGCAGGAGCCTTCGACTACGTCTATTCGCCGCTGCTGTATCGGCTTTGGGTCAAGCTATGGTCGGCATGGCGCGGATAGCATACTCGCTGGCATGGAAACGGGTTTTGCGGATTTTGCTTTTTGCTATTATAATGGTTAGTGACGAAAAGTTAGAGCACTCAGTTGGGCCACAAAAGGGACATCCCCTCCCGCTCAAATGGGTTAGAGGCGCTCTTGAAGAGGTTTAGAAAGGAGCAATGATGAGGAAAACCGCCTGGAACTCGATAACTGCCGCAGCCGCGATCTCCCTCATGGTGGGCATCTTGCTGATAGGATGTAAGAAAGCCCCCGAACTCCGCCCGAAGCCAGTTCCTCCGACAACTCCGATAAAGACCAAGGGATTGATAGACGTAGGTTATGGTTGGAGTCTCAAAGATGGGGAAAGAGAGGCCGCAGAAGAGGCGATATCCATGATGAAGGAAGGGCTGGGAGCTAAATCCCCAGATTATGCCATCCTATTCTCCACGGTCGGCTATGATTCAGAAGCCCTCCTCAGCGAGGTGAGGAAGCTCCTGCCCGGCGTTCAGATATACGGCGGGACCTCCTGCCTCGGCGTCCTAAGTAAGGATGGTTTTCATATCGGCGAAAAGGGTTCCCTGGTTCTGCTGGGCATCTCCTCTAAAAGGATCACCTTCGGGGTAGGCGGCGTTAGTATCGACGATTTCCCCTCTGCAAGGGAGGCCGGAGAGGCTGCTGTGAAGTCTGCCCTGGAGGCAGCGGGCGAAGAGGGCCTCCCTAAAATCATTTTAATGACCGCTGCCCCTGGGGAGGAGGAGGATATCCTCGCCGGCATCGAGGAAATCGTAGGGAAGGACGTGCCTGTATTCGGCGGCAGCTCCGGAGATAATGACTTATCCGGAAAATGGAGGCAGTTCGCGAACGATAAGGTATATAGCAACGGCATCAGCTTGACGGCTATCTATACCGATCTGAAAATCGGCTGGGCATTAGAAGCCGGATACCTGAGGACTGAGAACAGGGGCACGATCACCAAGGCCGAAGGACGAACGATCTACGAGATAGATGGCCAACCAGCGGCTGAGGTCTATAACGATTGGACGGGAGGGATCGTAACCGAGGAACTCAAGGCCGGCGGACCGGTCCTCCACAAAACGACGTTTTACCCTCTGGCTAAGGTCATCAAGAAGGGAGGGAAGGAGTTCACCATCTCCATCCATCCGCTGTCGATCGATGCCTCCAATCACTCGCTTACAGTGTTTGCCAACGTGGAGAAAGGCGATGAAGTGCTGCTTATGCACGGGGATTGGGAGCTGATTTTGAACAGATGTCTAACCACCCCTCTGAAAGCCTTGGAGAGCGAGGGCTTCTCCAAGGGGGATGTCTCCTTCGCCATCTATGACTATTGCGCGGGGACGATGCTTGCCATCCCTGAGGAGGAGAGGCCCAAGATGCCAGGGTTAATCAGGAGGGCGATAGGGAATGCCCCCTTTATCGGTACATTCACCTTCGGTGAGCAGGGATACATCAGAGGGATAGGGAATTACCATAACAACCTGGTGAATTGGATGATAGTCTTCACGGAGAAGGAAGCATGAAGATGTTAGGGGGGACAAGCAGAAGGGGCATATTTGTTAAACTCTTCTCAACGATGCTGCTCTTATCCATCGTGTTAGGGGCAGTTATCTTAAGCGTGGTTTTAAGGGATGTAAGGCAGAGCATAGAAAACAACCTCATCCAAGGGAACAGACGGCTTGCAGAGGTAGCTGCCAGAAGCATCGAATCCGGTTACATCGAGCACATGTTCCCATTCAGGACGCTCAGCCAGATCAAGGAATCCGAGGATGTGCTCTTCTGGTGGATAGTGAAGCCCGACGGGGTGATCTACCTGGCGGATGATCCATCCATGCAGGGGAAGGGGATCGAGCTCCCATCGATCAAAGCGGGTCAGGCGATGGTGAGAGATTACATCTACTCGGGCGAGGACATTAAATTTCTCATCCAACCGCTTAACATAGGCGAGCCTGGTAAAAGATGGGCACTTTGCATCGGCATCTCTCTAAAGCCAGTGAGGAAGGCCGTAAACGAAGCGGTCTTTAAAGGGCTGGGCTTCTTCGGCATGGCCATGGCTGTGGCTGGTCTGCTCTCCTTATTCCTGGCTAAAAGGTTCGTTAAACCCGTAATGCAGTTGGTGGAGGGAGCGAAGGCGATAGCCGAGGGCAATTTCGACCACCGAGTGGAGATAAGGACGGGCGATGAGATCGAAAGGCTGGGAGATGCCTTCAATGAGATGGCTGAGCGGGTTAAAAGCTCCATCGCTGAAGAGCAGAAGAGGCGGAAAATCGAGGAAGCCCTGAGGGAGATCTCGGGAGTCCTTAACTCCACCCTGGAGCTGAAAGAGGTCCTGGACCTCATCCTGAAGCAGCTTAGGAGACTGATCGAGTACGATAGCGCCTGCATCATCCTCCTCTCCGGCGATCTCCTTAAGGTCGTTGCCAGCCGGGGCTATCCCAGAATAGGGACGACGCCGAAGAGCTCCTTCCCCCTGAAGGAAGACCTGCTTGCCCAACAGATATTCAGCATCAAGCGGCCCCTGGTATTACCTCATGCCCAGGAAGACGAACGGCTCCGAGCGATGCCGGGCACCGAACACATCTTCTCCTGGATAGGCGCCCCCCTAATGGTTAGAGGTAAGGCCATCGGCCTCCTTAGCATCGACAGCAGAGAGCCTGGGGCTTACGACGAGGAGACAGCGGAGATCGCCCTTTCCTTCGCCAACCAGGCAGCCATCGCCATCGAAAACGCCCGGCTCTTCAGAGACGAGGCCAGGAGGCGGCAGGATGCTGAGGCCCTGCGCCAAGCGGCACTCGCTCTGACCACCACCCTGGACCGGAACCAGGTGATCGAGCGCATCCTGACCCAGCTGCAGCAAGTGGTTCCCTATGACAGCGCCTCGGTGCAACTGCTTAAGGGGGATCGGCTGGAGATCATCGGTGGGCGGGGCTTCCCCAACCTGGAGGAGATCCTGGGCATCACTTTCCCCGTAAACGGCGATAACCCCAACCGAGAGGTAATGCGCACCTTAAAGCCTTTCATCCTTGAAGACGCCCCAGCCGTGTATAGGGATTTCGGCAAGGAGCCCTTTGTTAAGATGCCTATCCGCTCCTGGTTAGGGGTGCCTATGCTGATAGGAGAGAAACCCGTGGGCATGCTCACCCTGGACAAGTGCCAGCCTGGATTCTATACCGAGGAGCATGCCCGTCTGGCCCAAGCCTTCGCCGCACAGGCAGCTATCGCCATTGAGAACGCAAGGCTGTTCGAAGAGACGAGGCGACGAACGAGGGAATTGAGCATCCTCCATGGCGTAGTTACCGCAGCCGCTTCCTCGGTTAACCTGGATGAAATCCTCCACCACGCCTTAGACGCACTGCACGAGGCCCTTAAACCGGACGACATCGCCATACTTCTGGTCGAGCCGGAGACAGGGGAGCTAGTCATCCGCGCTTGGACCGGCTTCCCTGGCGGTCCCACCCTTATGCGCCGTCCCGCCGGGGTAGGCATCCCTGGCTGGGTGGTCCAGACAGGAGAGCCCGTCCTGTTAGCCGATGTGCGCCAGGACGATCGCTACCACGCCTGTGATCCCGATACCCGCTCCGAATTGTGCGTGCCGATGCTTGTGGGAGAGAGGGTTATCGGAGCTTTGAACCTGGAGAGCCATCAGTTAAACGCCTTCAGCGAGGACGATTTGCGCCTCGTCTCCACTTTGGCGGGAGAATTGGCCATGATCATCGAGAACGCCAGGCTCTATCAAGAGGCCATCGAGGAGAGGAAGAGAGCGGAAACCCTCTTAGAGGAGACCTTCAGCGGCATGATAGTGGTGGACCGCGATCTGAGGATAAAGACCTTTAACCCTGGCGCAGAGGCCATCACCGGATACGCTGCGGATGATGTTCTGGGCCAACCCCTACCCGAAGTTATGGGGGCCGATATCTGCGAGGAAGACAGCCCCCTGCGAGAGGCCATCGAGACCGGTCAGCGGGTCGCCCCGACGGAGATGACCATCGCCGGAAAGAGGGGCAGGCGAGATGTCCTGCTCGGGATCACCCCTCTGAGCGATGGCTACCTGCTAACCTTCGCCGACATCACTAAACTCAAAGAGGTGGATAGGCTCAAGTCGAGCATGATAGCCAACGTATCCCATGAGTTCCGCGCCCCACTGGCCTCTATTAAGGCCTACACCGAACTCCTCCTGGAGGGGCTCGATGAGGAGGATAGAGCCACGCGCCAGGAGTTCCTCTCTATCATCGACCACGAGACGGACAGGCTGGCCACATTGATCAATGACTTTTTGGACCTCTCCAGGCTGGAGGCAGGGATTAAGATAAGGAGAGAACCCCTCCGCCTAAGCGAGGTGGTGGACGATGCGATCTCCCCCCTGGAGGTGAAGATCAAGGAGAAGGACATCGACCTCCGGATCGACGTTCCAGCCGATCTCTCCCTCTTAGCTGACAGGGAACTGATGGTCATCGTGGCCAAGAACCTGGTCAGCAACGCGGTGAAATTCAGCCACCGGGGCGGGAGAGTGGAGGTGAGGGGTTGGGAAAACGAAAGCGATGTCTTCCTCAGCGTTAAGGACGAAGGGATAGGCATCCCTAAGGAGGAGTTACCTCACATCTTCGAGAAGTTCTATCGGGTGCGCTCGACTACGGAGTCGGGCATCGAAGGGACCGGCTTAGGATTGGTGCTGGTCAAAGAGGCGGTGGAAGCACATGGGGGGACCATCGAAGTGGAAAGCGAACCCGGGGTGGGAACCCGCTTTACCGTAAGATTGCCGAAGAGATATGAAGGGGAAAGCGAAGCTTCTGATCGTTGACGATGACGTAAAATTGGTCAAGGCGCTCGAACTGTACCTGAGCAAGGCCGGCTACGAGGTCATCTCCGCCCTCGATGGGATGGAGGGACTGAAAAGGTTCCATCAGCACAAGCCTGACCTCCTCATCTTAGACATCATGATGCCCAAGTTGGATGGATGGGAGGTATGCCGTCGGATCAGGGACATCTCAGACGTGCCCATTATCATGCTCACCGCTAAAGGACAGGAGGCCGACAAGGTGAAGGGGCTCAGGATGGGGGCAGATGACTACGTGGCTAAGCCGTTCAGCATGAAGGAGCTTGGGGCAAGGGTGGAAGCGGTCCTTCGTCGCGCCCGCCTCCCGCCCCCCAAGGAAGGGATCATCTACGCCGATGAAAGGCTGGTGATAGACTCCGAAAAGAGGCTTGTCACCGTCGATGGCAAGAGGGTGGATTTGACCGCCACCGAGCAGAGGCTCTTGTTCTACCTGGCGAGGAACGCCGGCAGAACTCTCACCACCGAGCAGATCCTGGAGAGGGTTTGGGGGGCTGAATACGTGGGAGATGTGGACTATGTGAAGCTTTACGTCTGGCGCCTCCGCCAGAAGATAGAGCCCGACCCGAGAAATCCCAAGTACATCATCACGGAGAGGGGAATCGGGTATCGCTTCGCGAAAGCGACCTAAGGATCGCCGGGTAACCGTAATATTCACCCTGGTGTTGAGATCCTCCGGCGAGGTGATCGAAGCTTCCCGGCCTTGCCGTTGTGTGACCTGAAAGGGCCGAAATGCCCTTTCAGGTCTTTTTTGTTGGAATTGGATTCTGACAAGCGATTTTGTAGCCTGTATACAGCGACATCTACCAAAAGCCCAGTTGGAACGTAAGAGGGCATAACTTCTATCACCTGAGGGCTGGAAGGCTCGCCAGAGACCTTAAGGGAAGGCGGGCTCCCCGGCCCTTTTTCTACCTTGGCGAAGGGCTGAGAACTTTAACCTATTTTCAACTCGATTTATACGTAAAGTTGACCTTGATGTGATATGCTTCGCTCGGAGATCAGGAAAAATTGCCAGTAATGTCAAGCGGGAACGGTAGGCAAAGAAGGTCGGATATCATGTCGCGCTTTCGACAGGTCCCTCAAGCGGCGTTAGCCATCGCAGCCTTAGCGGTAGCGGTGCGCCTCCTGACCTTTTTGACCCAAGCGATCATCGCCAAGAAGTTCGGCGCGAGTTCCCTCTCCGATGCCTATTTCGCCGCGGAAAGCGTCATCCTGCTCCTCACGGACCTCATCGTGGTTGGCTTCACCATGGTCTTCATCCCCGTCTTCGCCAAACAGCGGGTCGCGCAGGGCGAGCATGGGGCCAGGAGGTTTGTCGGTTCCTTCGGCCTCTTCTCCATCGCTGTCTCGCTGGCCCTGGCCGCTTTCGTGGCCGCAGCCTCGCCTCTTCTGGCCCGCATCGTAGCGCCGGGCTTCCACGGCCAGACTCAGGAGCTCACCATCCAACTCCTAAGGGTGATGTCCATGTCCATCGCTTTCCTGGGCCTCACCGCAGATCTCACCGGCCTGCTCCGATCGGACAGGCAGTTCATCGTCCCTGAACTGGCCCAGGTGGGATACGGCGCAGCCCTGCTGGGAGCCGCCCTCTTTCTGACCGACAAACTGGGGGTGATGGCCCTGGCCTGGGGGACGGTCCTGGCCTCCTTCATCAGGCTGGCAGTACAGCTCCCCAGCGCGGTGAATCGAAGGAGCATCAAACCGAGCGGAGAGCTGGATTGGGCAGCCACTAAGCGAGCAGCCAAGCTGCTTGCTCCCCTCCTGATCGCCCATTCGGGGCTTAGGGTCACCTTGATCCTGGATTGGATCGTTGCCTCCGGCCTTCCGGAAGGGAGTGTGGCTGCTCTGAACTTAGCCAGCCGGCTGGCCCTGCTCCCAGTGGGGATATTGGCCATCCCATTGCGCAGGGCGATGCTGCCTACGCTCTCTCAGCATGCAGCTAAGGGACAGCTCCAAAGGATAGGGGAGGCTGTGGTCTCGGCGTTAAGGGTGCTGCTCTTCGCCGTCGTGCCCATATGCGCCGGATCGATCGCGCTGAGGGTTCCGCTCATCCGTCTGCTCTTCGAACGAGGGGCCTTCGTCCATTCGGCAACGCTGATCACGAGCCAGGCCCTGGCCTTCTATGCCCTGGGGATCCCTGCCATTGCTGGCATCTTCTTCCTCAACGGGGTGTACTTTTCCCTCGGGGATCCTCTCACTCCGATGAAGGTCAACGTCGCAAGCTGGGCAATCAACCTGGTCCTGAACTTGGCCCTGTCCAGATACCTTGGCCCCAATGGCATCGCCCTGGCTACGGCAGCATCGTCAACGGCGACCTTTATATCGCTGCTATACATCCTCAAGAGGGAGAAGCTCAACTCGCTAGATCTCAGGTCGCTCTTCGGCTCGCTGGCCAGAATGTTTCCCGCTGCCGCTTCCATGGGCGTGCTCCTCCTGGGCCTGCTTAGGTTGCTGAACGCCGTTCCCATCCTAACCCGCTTCGATCCCCAGGCGTTGGAGATGGGGATCGCGATCCTGGGCGGGGGGCTGACCTATCTCGCCGGGGCAATGGCCTTCGGAATGGAGGAGTTGACCACCCTGGCAGCGGCTGTCGCTGGATTTTTCAAGCCGGAGAGGGCGATCCAATGATAAGCCGATCGAAGGCCTTATCCCGGTTTCCGACCACTGAGATCGCCATTCCTGCATCGGCGCTCCTGTTGAGCGGGCCGATGGGGACAGCGGCGTGCCTATTCTCTAAAGGGCTCACCGGCAGGGAATCGCTTTTCGCCTTCGCCTTGCTGGGCTTATGGCTGATCTTGGTCCTGGGCGCGGTGAAGTTCGACTTCATGGTGCTGATGGCCTTCTGCCTTTTCGCTTTCGTTCGCCTGGAGCCGGCCCCTTCGGATTTGCTGTTCGCGGCCCTGTTGCTGATAGGTCTGCTGAAGGGGAAACTTTCAGCGAAAGCGCTTAAGAACTCATCTCTGATCCATTTCAGCCTCTGGGCCTTCCTGGTGGCCAACTTGTTCTCCCTCATAGGGGTGAGGCCGCTCGAATCCAGTCTGCGTTTCCTGCTCATCACTGTCTATCTGATGGCCTTTTTCTACTTCGTGAGGATGTATGTCACCTCCGCACAGAGGATGCGGAATGTGATCCTGGGATACCTGATCAGCGCGGCGGCGACCGTCCTTCTGGTGGGGCTCGGATACCTCAGGGTGGGTCATGCGGATGAGCTTTTCCTGGGCTGGGGGATCAGGGCCGAGGGGTTTTTTAAGGATCCTAACGTCTTCGGCCCCTTCCTCGTCCCCCTAGTCGTTCTCCTGCTCGACGAGATTTTGAGGCCACGCCTCTTCCCTAAATATGACCTGCTGAAGCTAATGGGAATCGTCGCCTTTGGCATAGGGGTCTTCCTCTCCTTCTCGCGGGGTGCCTGGCTTAACCTGGCCATAGCGCTGCTGGTCTACTTCCTCCTGCTTGAGCGCGTGGACCAGGCCAAGCTGACCCCTGCCATTTTAGCCTTGCTCCTGGCCGTGATCGTGCTGGCGGCGATCCTCGCCCAGCAGGAGGGGTTACGCGAGTTCCTTCAGGAGAGGTTGTCAAGGCAGAGGTATGACGTAGGACGCTTCGCCATCCAGTTGGGCGGCCTCGTGGCAGGGGTGAGCAACCCTGCGGGCGTGGGGCCAGGCAACTGGTCTGATGCCCATAGCCTCTACGTACGAGCCCTGGCCGAGAACGGCTTGCTCGGCCTCCTCTCCCTCCTCGTGTTCCTCTTGACCATAGTGGTGAACCTGACCAAGCGTGCCGTGCGGGAGGCGGAGAAGCCTCTCGGCCTTTCGAGCAAGGTCCTCCTGGCCTCGCTGTTGGGGACGCTGGCCAATAGCTTTGTGATCGACACCATCCACTGGCGCCACCTGTGGCTGCTCTTGGCCCTCTCATGGGCCGTATGCGCCAGGGGAAGCGAGGCGTCCTCTGACATCCCAGAGGGGAGAGGACCTTCTCTGACGTTCCGTCAGCATGAGGGGGATGGCGATGAATAGGCAAATGGCAAAGGATACACGTTCCAAAATCAAAGTCTTTCAAGTGCTTAGTGGGGTGGCCACCTGGGGCGGCGGAGGGACAGTGGTGCTGTCCCTGACCAAGGAACTGCTGCGCCTCGGCTGTGAGGTGACGGTCCTCTGCTTGGGCGACTTCGCCGGCGAGCAATTCGCCAAGGCGGGGGCCAAAGTGGTCAGCTCCCGATACTGGCGCCGGGAGATAAACCTTCCCTTTGACCTACTGGCCCTCTACGAGCTGTTCAGGCTCTGTCGAAGGGAGAGGTTCGACATCGTCCATACCCATACTTCCAAGGGTGGATTCCTGGGCCGGATCGCGGCCCGGCTGGCAGGCGTCCCCACGGTTATTCACACGGTGCACGGCTTCGCCTTTCACGAGTTCACCCCCGGACCTGTGGCGGCCTTTTACACGCTTCTGGAGAGACTGGCCGGCCATTTCTGCGACCTCGTCATCTGTGTCAACGACGAGGACCGACAGACGGCCATAAGGCGCAGGATCGTCGCCCCCGACAAGATCGTCACCATCCATAACGGGATAGACATGGACAGGTTTGCCGGCGTGCGAGGGGACTCGGTGCGCCGGGAGCTGGCCCTTGGTGATGGCTCCGTGCTCATCGGCACGGTGGGGAGGCTGGCACCACAGAAAGGGTTCGCCTATCTCCTGCAGGCCATACCTTTGGTCCTGCGCGAACATCCAGAGACTCACTTCGCCTTCGCCGGCGATGGCCCATTGGAGGCGGAGCTCAAGGGCTTAGCTACCGAGCTGGGCGTGTCCGAGAGGTGTCACTTTCTCGGCTTCCGCCGGGACATCCCAGAGGTCCTTGCTGCATGCGACATCTTCGTCCTGCCATCGCTGTGGGAGGGCCTCTCCATCACTCTCCTGGAGGCCATGGCCGCCGGCAAGCCCATCGTAGCCACCGACATAAAGGGCAACCGCGAGGTGATAACCGATGAAGTGAACGGCCTCCTGGTCCGGCCTAAAGACAGCGTCGAACTGGCCAGGGCCATCATCGAGCTGATAGAGGACCGGGAGAGGGCCCGCCTCCTGGGGGAGAGGGCCCGCCGGACCGTCGAGCGGCACTTCAACGAGAGGGCGATGTTAGAGAAGACCCTGCAGGCATACGCGACCGCCATGGCCAGGTCTGCAAAAGGCGCCGCTCCCCTCAACAACGCGCGCACCTTGATCGGAGTCCCGAATTTATTCGGGGAGAGCACAGCTCCGACAGGCGGCCAAGGAAAAGCGAAACAAGATTCGCACTCCATTGAGAGATTGCCGGCGCGGGCAGGGCGCGCTCCTGCCCCACCATGCCTGAGGGCGTAAGTTAGCAGAGGTTAACCCATGAACGTGGAAAATTTCAGACTGTTTCTCGAACTTCAGGGGCGCAAGGTGATAGAAAGCGAGAGCGGCTATTGGCACGACACCGGCCGGTCCATCTATTTGAGCTTTCCCTACCATGCTACCATCGAGCCCTCCCAGGAGGAGATCGAGGAGCTCTTTCACAAACATCGCCTCCTCGGCCTCAAGTATTCTACCGACGGGAGCATAGGCAAGCCGGCTGCGCTTTATGTCATATGCGACAAATCCTTTGATTTTAAAAACCTGCATCGGAAGACCAGAAGCGGGGTCAGGAAGGGGTTAAAGCGTTGCCATGTGGAGCGCATAGACTTCGATTACCTGAAAGAACATGGCATGCCCCTGAACCTGGACACCTTGAGGAGGCAACACAGGGATGATCCGCTCTTCAGCCGGCCGGACAGGTGGGCCCGCTTCTGCGAGGCCGGGAAGAGGGTGGAGGGGGCGGGCGCGTGGGGGGCCTTCGTGGACGGCCAACTGGCCGCCTACCAGGTGACCTTCATCATAGACGACTATTGCCACAGCCTGCACCATATGTCCCGCACCAAGTTCCTCCGCTGCCACCCCAACGAGGCCCTGGATTACACCGTGATCAAGGAGATGCTCTCCACGCCGGGGATCCACTGCGTCTCCGCCGGCCTCCAATCCATCCTCGACCTGCCGGGCCTGGACCGCTACAAGCTGAGGATGGGGTACCAGAAGCGGAGGGTGAACTTCGTGGTGGTCCTGAATCCACTGCTCGAACCCGTCCTGCTGGGGAGGCTCAGCGGGTATCTGCTGAGGGCTGCGGGGAGGCTAACCCCCGATAACGACACCCTTAAGAGGGTGATAGCCACCGTGGACATCGCCAGGTGGTCCCGGAGGGCGGCCCGCTTCAGAGGCTCGATGGATGAGGCGCTTTCCAGCGCCTCCTGATCCAAACCTCACGCAGGTTCAGAAACCTGCGGGAGGTTCAAGGGGGCACTTAACCACTCGGAAAATGCTCAATTGCTGCAAAACAGGAGGTGGATAGTCTCCCTCTCGGGGGTTGCTGATCATTACCGCTCTAATACCACAACCGCACTTTCCGTTAAGGGGCCAGAGGTGACTGTCACCTGCAAAGACGCCCAACGTTCGCAAGCACAGTGTGGTACGACGGGGGGCGTTCCATTGCCCTCTGGCCTTATAGGTGACGGTCACCTTGACTGCGGTGACACTTTACAGGGAGACCAGCAGGAGGTGCCGAGGATGATCAAGACGAAGGAGCTGCCGATGCAGAGGGCGTTGGAGAGGACGAGAGAGCCGCCGGTGCGGACGGATTTCCTGCCTTTCAACCTGCCGGACATCGGCGAGGCCGAGATCGAGGAGGTGGTGCGTACTCTCAGATCGGGTTGGATCACCACCGGGCCCAAGACGAAGGAGTTCGAAAAGCTGTTCCGGGAATACGTCGGCTGCGGCCATGCCATCGCCGTCAGCTCCTGCACAGCTGGATTGCACTTAGCATTAGTGGCGAATGGCATCGGAGAGGGCGATGAAGTGATCACCACTCCGCTCACCTTCTGCGCCACAGCCAATGTCATAGTCCATCAGGGGGCGATCCCCGTGTTCGCCGATGTCCGGGAGGACGACCTTAACATAGATCCTGAGGAGATCGAGGGGAAGATCAGCCCTAGGACGAAAGCCATCATCCCTGTCCACCTAGCCGGCCGCCCCTGTGCCATGGATGAGATCTTAAGGATCGCCCGCGAGCACGGCCTGCTGGTGATCGAAGATGCAGCCCACGCGGTGGGGGCCAAGTATCGGGGGAGGATGATCGGCAGCATCGGTGACGTGACCGCCTTCAGCTTCTACGCCACCAAGAACCTCACCACCGCCGAGGGAGGGATGGTCACCACTGACGATGCGAAGCTGGCCGAGAGGATGCGCCTGCTCAGCCTGCACGGCATCAGCAGAGATGCCTGGAAGCGCTACTCAGCCAATGGATCGTGGTACTACGAGGTGCTGGAAGCCGGTTACAAATACAACATGACCGACATCCAGGCCTCCTTAGGGATCCACCAGCTGCGCAGGCTCGAGGAATTCATCCGCATAAGGAGGAGATACGCCGAGATGTACACCTCCGCCTTCGAGGAGATGCCGGAGATCATCGCCCCCTCCCTCGAAGTGGAGCCGGGCTCCCGGCACGCCTGGCACCTCTACACCATCCGCATCGTCAAAGGGGCTTTGAGGATCGACAGGGCTCAATTCATCGAAGAGCTGAGGGCGGAGAACATCGGCGCCTCGGTCCACTTCATCCCCCTGCATTTGCAACCCTATTATCGGGACCACTACGGCTACAAAAAGGGCGACTTCCCCGTGGCCGAGGCCGCCTATGAGGGCCTCGTATCCCTGCCCCTCTATACCACCATGACGGAGGAGGATGTGCAGGACGTGATCAGGGCGGTGAAGAGGATAGTTGCCCGCAACCGGAGGAAAGGATGCTGAAGAGAAGCTTCGACCTGATCGTTTCTCTCATTGGTTTAATCGTACTCAGCCCCCTCTTTGCCGTTACAGCGGTGCTCATCAAACTGGATTCACCTGGGCCGGCGTTTTACCGAGCGGAGAGGGTTGGAAAGGACGGGCGTCCCTTCTGGATGTACAAGTTCCGCACCATGTTTGTCGGCGCGGACAAGATGGGCCCGGCTATCACCTATAGGAATGATCCACGGGTCACCCGTTTGGGCCGCTTCCTTCGACGGACGAAGTTAGATGAGCTTCCCCAACTCCTGAACGTCCTGAAAGGCGAGATGAGCTTAGTGGGCCCCAGGCCGGAAGCGCCCCGTTACGTGGCCCTCTACTCTCCCCAACAGAGGGAGGTGTTGAAGGTGAAGCCGGGCATCACCGGTTTGGCTCAGCTGGCATACGCCTGCGAGGAGGACCTTCTGGACCCCGATAGCTTGGATCGGGATTACATTGGCACCATCCTACCGCGAAAACTGGCTCTGGATATGGAATATGTGGATAAGCGATCTTTCCTGTTCGATCTGAAGATTCTGCTTCGTACCGCTCTAACCCTGATAAGGCGATGGGCTTTTCGGAGCTCGATCTCCGAGTTGGCTGCGACGACTCCGTCGCAAATAAAAAGTTAGGAAAGGGGGATATGGAACTGCGAGACTATCTCAAGGTGGTTTACAAATGGCTATGGTTTATTGTTTTGACTACGCTGATCGCTGGGATGGCCGGCTACCTCGTCCTTTGGCATTTAGCTCTGCTGCCCGCCTACCGAGCCACGGCGACGGTGATGATCAGTGGGTCGAGTGCGGATCTAACTCGACTGGAGATAGGCCAGGCGCTGGCGCCTACATACGCCGAGTTGGCCAAGAGGGAGCCCTTCGCCCAATCTGTGGTCGAGTCGTTGGGACTCCCCATCTCTGCCGAGAAGCTGAAGGAGCACATCGAGGCTAACCCTATCCCTGGCACTCAATTGATCGAGATCGTCGCCACCTACAATGATCCCCAACAAGCAGCAGCCATCGCCAACCAGGTCGCTCGCCAGTTGGTGGAACAAGCACCTGCCGGCCTTCGCCGCGATTTCGTCATAACCGAAGCTCAACCCCCGCTTCGACCCAGTCTGGGCACCTATGGCAACGTTCTGGCCGCCGCCTTCACGGGCCTTCTCTTGGCCACGGGCGCTGTGTTCCTGATCGAATATTTAGACGATTCGATCAGGACGGCGGAGGAGGTGAGGCGGCACCTCCATCTGCCAACCTTAGGGATCGTTAAGGATGCCAGCTCCCGACACTTCTGGTGGACTCTGGCGGAGGCCTGTTGGCGACAATGCAGCAAAGGGACTCCTTCGACAAAGTCGATCCTTGTCACCAGCCCTGGCCCGTCAGAGGGGAAGTCAACGATAGCCATTAACCTGGCCATCACCTGGGCGAAGGCCGGCCGTAAGACGCTCCTCGTTGACGCCCACCTCCGCCATCCCGTCGTTCACCAGCGGCTGGGCCTTCCCAACGAGGGTGGGTTGGTCGATCTGCTCCAGCAAAGCGGCCCCATCAACTCCCAGACGCTGCCCTCCGCCAGGACACCGAACCTTAAGGTATTGACCAGCGGCCCCAGGCCCTCCGATCCCCCGGAATTGCTCGCCTCCCAACGGATGGATGAGGTGCTGAATAAACTGGTCGAGGACGTCGACGCGGTCATCCTCGATGGGCCGCCGGTCCTGTCCGCCGATGCCGCCATCCTGGCGTCTAAGGTGGACGGCATCCTGCTGGTGCTTAACCAGAGTGGGACGAAGCGGGCCGCCAGCGAGGCCGTGGAGACCCTGAGGATGGTGGGGGGAAAGATCCTGGGCGTCATCCTGAACGAAGGGTAGGAGCATCCAGCTCACCCTTATAAGAGCCAGCCCTTAAAGGAGAGGAAAATGGACAGAAAAGCGATCGTCCCATTGGCCATCTTAGCGGTGCTCATGGTCGGTTGCGGGCCTAAGCTGACCCCCACACCTACCGATACCTCGGTGCCCTCCCTTACGCCAACGGCTATGCTTACCAGCACCGCTACGGCCATGCCCGCTGCTACAACGGCAATGCCCACAGATACGCCAACACCCATGCCGACAGGCACACCGACGGCCATGCCTACTGCCACGCTGGCGCCGACCATTACGCCTACCGACACGCCGGTTGCAACCGTCACGCCAACGGACACGCCGACAGCCGTGCCCACCGTCGCGCCCACTGACACGCCCACGGCCATACCCATCGACACCGACACGCCTGAGCCCGTCAGATACGGTGTCTACTTCCCTTACCCCTCCAACATCTGGAGCGAGAGCGATCGGCCGGCCGTCCGGGAGAGGCTGGAATACCTGCGTAGCTTGGGCGTGGAGGTGGTGGTACAGGACTTCTCCAGCGAACTGGTGGATTCGGGGAGGGAGAGGGACTGGCTGATCTTCCTCGACGAGGCCCAGCGCTTGGACATCGAGGTCGTCGCCTGGCTTTGGCCTTCCCATCACTGGGATGGCGGGCAATTCAACCTCTACTATGCTCAGAGGTTCCTGGAGGTTACAAAGGATCACCCTGCCCTGCTAGCCTACTACGGCTTTCACGAGCCCTTGCCTAAGTTCAGCGACGATCAATTACGCCATTTTTACCGCCAGGTGAAAAGCCTGGCGCCCAAGGTGTTGATCTACCACGACATGAGCGATATAGCCTGGTTCGAAGGGCGTCCCGAATACGGTAACCATCACTTCAGCGAGGGGATCTGCGATATCTGTGCCATCTGGTACTACCCCTTCGGGTGGGCTGGAGGGGAACCCATCTTCGAGCGACAGCGAGTTTTAGATACGGTTACCGCCAACGATGCCCTGGTGCGTTCCAAGGCCCCTCATTCCCGGCTATGGTTCCTGGGGCAGGCCTACGAATTCACGAGGATGGGATACAAGCTCAGGATGCCCACAGCGGAGGAGATGTGTGACCTCGGCCGGATGCTGCTGCAAGAGCCACGGATCGATGGGTTCCTATGGTACCCATACGAGCATGACCTGTACGATAAAGTGCTGGGGGATCCGGAGATGGCCGAGCAGCGGCAGGCTGTGAAGGACGTCTATGAACGATGGCTCAGATGAGCCAAATTAGGGTGAAAAACCGATGAAGGCTCGTGCCCTGCATCTCGTAAAACGATATCTGCGCTGGATGGTCGTCGATGCCCTTCTAGTAGCCTATTCGTTCTACCTGGCTCTGCTCGTACACTTCGATGGCCACATCCCTCCCCACTACCTGGAGGAGCTGTCCAGAGATATCCTGCCCATGGCCTTAGTCTACATCTCGATCAATTACCTGTTCGGCATCTACGACAAGATATGGGACTATGCTGGCCTGCAGGAGTTCGTCCCCCTCCTGGAATCGACCGTCATAGGCACATCAATCATCGCCGTGGCAGGAGCCTTCTGGCCTTTGGTCCGCCTGCCGATAGGCTCCCTTATGGTAGGTGGGATGCTGACCTTCATCCTCTCCTCTGCGGCTAAGTGCAGCCGGCGCCTGTTGGCCGATCTCCTCTCCCGGCCGGCCCGAACGGGTCGGGAGCGAGTGCTCATCGTGGGCGTTGACGACCTGGCCCAGCAGCTGGCCCATCAGTTGCAGAACGGCGGGGCGGAGGGGAAATACCAGGTGGTAGGCTTCGTGGACAATGACCCCAGCCACCTGGGGATGAGCGTGGATGGCTTAAAGGTGCTGGGAACGCACGGCCAGATTCCCTCCCTGGTGGCCGAGAAGAAAGTCGATATCGTCATCATCAGCGGCTCCTTCGCCGGGGACGAACTGCAGAGGCTTATCTCCATCTGCCAGGATACCGATGCCCAGATCAAGGTCCTGCCCACCTTCCACAAACTGGTCGAGGGACATGACACACTGCCTCATCCCAAGGACCTGACTGTGGAGGACCTACTGGGCAGGAAGCCGGTGCAGGTAGATGAGAAGGCCTGCCGCCTCCTCCTCTCGGGCAAGAGGGTCCTGGTGACCGGCGCCGGGGGCTCCATCGGCTCCGAGCTCTGCCGACAGATCGCCAGGTTCGACCCTGAGGTCCTCCTCATGCTGGACAATGACGAGACCAGCCTGCACGACCTAAAGGTCGAATTATCGGCTGGCCCCAACCCGCCCCGGCTGCGGCTCTTGCTGGCGGACATCACCAATGCCGGCAAGATGGAGGCCATCTTCCGGGAGCACCGCCCCCACATCGTCTTCCACAGCGCAGCCTACAAGCACGTCCCCATCCTGGAATATCATCCCGACGAGGCGGTGAGGGTGAATATCCTGGGCACTTTGATCCTCACCGAGTTGGCGCAGAAGTATGGGGCGGAGAAGTTCGTCTTCATCTCCACAGACAAAGCGGTCAATCCCTCCAGCGTGATGGGGGCCACCAAGCGCATAGGAGAGTTACTCATCGCCGGGATGCCCAAGGGGAAGTGCCTTTTCACTGCCGTCCGCTTCGGGAATGTGTTAGGCAGCAGGGGGAGTGTGGTCCCCACCTTCTGGAAGCAGATAGAGCTGGGAGGGCCGGTGACGGTCACCCATCCAGAGATGAAGCGCTTCTTCATGAGCATCCCCGAGGCGGTGAGCCTCATCATCCAGGCGGCATCGCTCACCAAGGGAGGAGAGGTGTTCATGCTGGACATGGGAGAGGAGATCAAGATCCTCGATCTGGCCAAGAGGATGATCAGGCTGAGGGGACTGAGGGTGGGCAAGGACATCAAGATCGAGTTCATCGGCATTCGCCCTGGGGAGAAGCTCCATGAGGAATTGGTCGCCCAGGCGGAGGAGAAACAACCCACTGCCCATCCCCGCATCTTCCGCATCCGTAACGGCCATTTGCCGGACAGGACCACCTTGCTGCAAGGGGTGAGCGAGCTGATAAGACTGGCTGAGGAGGGGAAGGAGGAGCTGGTAGCCAAGCTGTGGGAGATAGCCAAAGGAAGTCCTAAGCAGCAGTCCAGGCCATCGGCAGCTATCTCCGATCGCATCGAGGATTTAGAGGAGCGCAGGCCACGTGAGGCTTTACATGCGGTGCCTTCGTAAATTTTTAACCGAAAATTAACCTTACTTTAACCTGAAATTAACCTGCGGATGCTATCCTTTTGGCCGGCGGTTAGTAATAGAGTTGTTGCACAATAGCGGAGGGATCTAAGATTATTCCGAAAACGACCTGTTTTAGGCACTTTTGGCCCGCACGAAGTGGTTTTCGGAGGCCAGAGCACTCCATTATGCGCAAATTTTGGCCCCCAATAGGAGAAAATCGTACTATCAAGGCCAGTTAGCCAATTGTGCAACAACTCTAATGCTATCCCCGCTTCAGCCGCCTTCTGCGCAGTGGAGTTGTTGCACAGGCAATGGCTGCCTCAATGCCCCTCGGGCTCCCTCTCGGGATACTGGTCGAGCCGGCGAGTTTAATTCACCCAATGCAAGGCAGCCGCAATAATGCCTTTAGGCAACCATTCTACTTGCGCAATGGAGGGGAAACGATGACCAAGACGATCATGATTATAGACCATGATGCATTTAATGGAGCCATCAAATTCAGGCTGGAGAAAGAGGGCTTCTCCGTCCTGCTGGCTGGAGATGACACCCATGCCTTAGAGAGGGTCAAGGAAGAGGGGCCCGATCTGATCATCGCCGACCTGACCAGGCTTGAGATGCTTGGCTTCAAAATTCTCAAGCTGCTGAAAGGCGATCCGAAGACGGCCGATATCCCAGTTATCGTCCTGACGACCATGGGGGATAGGGAAAGCCGTGAAAGGAGCAAGGAGTTAGGCGCCGTTGGCTTCTTCGCCAAACCCTTTAACCTTTCCCAGCTGGTCGCTAAGGTGAGGGAAATCCTGAAGGAACCGACCGTCGATTGAGGTTCACACCCGTTTTGATAGCCCGGTTGGATCTCGCCGACCGGGTTTTTTTGTTGCCAATGCCCCCTCATTTGACGTTTCCCTTCTGAGGGCTATAATTTACCTTGCGGGTCAAGGGGAAGGATGAGGCTATCGGATTTGATCGTCGCCCTGCCGAAGACGCAGCTCTGGGGCAGGGCAGACGTCGAAGTGAGCGGCATAGCCTATAATTCCCGCCTGGTTCAGCCGGGCGATCTCTTCGTGGCTATCAGGGGCCTGACTACGGATGGGCACCTCTACATCCCAGAGGCCATCGAGAGGGGAGCGGTGGCAATTGTGGGGGAGAGGGAGCCGGAGACTCCGCCAAGGGTTCCCTTTATCGTCGTCTCCGACTCCCGCCAGGCGATCGCCCTCCTCTCAGCCGCCTTCTACGGCTTCCCCGCCCGCAGTTTGCGAGTCATCGGCGTCACAGGCACCGAAGGCAAAACCACGACGGTCAATCTCATCCATGCCATCCTGGTGGCCTCGGGGCGGAGAGCTGGTTTAGTGAGCACGGTGAGGGCAGTCATCGGCGGAGTAGCCTACGATACGGGCCTGCACACCACCACCCCTGAGGCCCCTGATGTTCAGCGATATCTGGCCCAGATGGTGGCCGCTGGGGCCGAATACGCTGTCTTGGAGGCTACCTCCCATGGCCTGGATCAGCACCGAGTGGCGGGCTGCGAGTTCGATGTAGCCGTGCTCACCAATATCACCCACGACCATCTGGATTACCACAAGTCCTTGGAGAACTACCGCAAGGCCAAAGCCCGCCTGTTCCGCTACCTTTCCTCGTCCTACCGCAAGCCCGATACCCCCAAGGTTTCCATCCTCAACGCCGACGACCCCTCCTTCGCCTATCTGCGGGGCATCCCCGCCGACGTGCATATGAGCTACGGCCTGAATAGCCCCGCCGATGTGATAGCCAAAGAGATCATCCACTCCATTTCCTCCACCGAATTCGTGATCCAGACCCCTCAAGGCGACTTCCCAGTGACCACCCCCCTCATCGGGACCTTCAATGTGTACAACATCTTAGCCGCCGTCGCCGTGGGCATCTCGCAGGGCATCCCCTTTGAAGCGATGCAGAAGGCGATAAATTCGTTTAAGGGGATAGAGGGAAGGATGGAGAGGGTGGATATGGGGCAGGATTTCATCGCCATCGTGGACTTCGCCCACACCCCCAATGCCCTCAGGCAGGCTTTGGCGACGGCTAGGGAGATGAGCAGCGGCCGGGTGATCGTGGTCTTCGGCTGCCCGGGGCTGAGGGACAAGTCCAACCGGCCAATGATGGGGGAGATAGCCGGCAGAATGGCCGATCTCATCGTCCTCACCGCCGACGACCCCCGCATTGAGGATGTGAACGAGATCATCTCCCAGATCGCCGCCGGCTGTGAGAAAGCCGGACGCAGGGAGGGCGTTGATTACTGGCGCATCCCCGACCGCAGGGAGGCCATCGATTTCGCGGTGAGGATGGCTCGCCCCGGCGATTTGGTCCTTGCCGCAGGCAAGGGGCACGAGAGGTCGCTGGCCGTAGGCACCCAGGAACTCCCTTGGGATGAACGCGCGGTCGTGGAAGAGGCCCTGAAAAGGCACCTCTAAATTGACAGGGGGATGGAGGCAAAGTAAAATACGACGATGGAGGGGACATGGCTGAGCGGGACGAGGCCATCGTAAGCATGAGGGGGATCGTGAAGCGGTTCCCCGGCGTTGTGGCCAACGACCATGTGGACTTCGAGGTCAGAGCTGGCGAGGTCCATGCCCTTTTAGGGGAGAACGGTGCGGGAAAGACGACCTTGATGAACATCCTCTATGGCCTCTACAGTCCCGACGAGGGGGAGATCTATGTGCGGGGCAGGAAGGCCACCATAAGATCGCCCAGGGATGCCATCGCATTGGGGATAGGGATGGTTCACCAGCACTTCAAGCTGGTCTATCCTCACACCGTCGCCGAGAACATCGTCCTAGGCCTCTCCTCCGCCAAGTTCCTCTTCCCCACAAGTGAGGTCAGAGAGAAGATCAGGGCCTTCTCGGAGAGATATGGGCTGAGGGTGGACCCCGATACCCGCATCTGGCAGCTCTCCGCCGGCGAGCAGCAGCGGGTGGAGATAATCAAAGCCCTTTACCGAGGGGCCGAGGTCCTCATCTTGGACGAGCCGACGACTATGCTCACCCCCTCTGAGACAGAGGAGCTGTTCGCCATCCTGCGCCGCATGGCCGAGGAGGGACGGGCGGTCATCTTCATCACCCACAAACTGGATGAGGTGATGACCGTGGCCGACCGCGTCACCGTGCTGAGGAAAGGAAAGGTCATGGGAACGGTCAAGCCGGCTGAGACGAGCAAGCGGGAGTTGGCCAGGATGATGGTGGGCCGGGAGGTCCTCTTCCGCTTGGAGAGGAAGCCAGTGGAGAAAGGCAGGGTCGTGCTGGAAGTGGAGGACCTGCGCGCCTTAAACGACAGGGGCCTGCTGGCCCTCAAGGGGGTCTCCTTCACCGTTCGCGAGGGGGAGATCCTGGGCATAGCAGGGGTGGCTGGCAACGGCCAACGGGAGCTGGTGGAGGTCGTCACCGGATTACGAAGGGCGGTAGGGGGAAAGGTGCTCATCTTGGGGGAGGATGTGACGAACCGCTCCCCCAAGGAGATAGTGGAAGAAGGAGTGGCCCACATCCCTGAGGAGCGCATAAGGATGGGGCTCGTCCCCGACATGAGCGTGGCCGAGAACCTCATCTTAAAGGATTATCGTTGCCCGCCCTTCTGCGGGCGATTTTTCCTCAATTTCGATTTCATCACTCGGCACGCTCAAGAGCTCATCGCTGACTACGAGATAATGACCCCCAGTCTGCGTACTCCAGCCAAGCTCCTCTCAGGGGGAAACATCCAGCGCCTCATCCTGGCGAGGGAGACCTCCGGGCACCCTCGCCTCATCGTGGCTGCCCATCCCACCTACGGGCTGGACGTGGGGGCCACCGAGCAGATCCGCCACCTGCTGCTCAAGCAGAGGGAGAGAGGCGTAGCCATCCTCCTGGTTTCCGAAGACCTGGATGAGATAATGCAGATGAGCGACCGCATAGGGGTGATGTTCGAGGGCCAGATAGTGGGCATAGTGGAAGCCGGAAAAGCGGACGTGGAGGAGATAGGGATGATGATGGTCGGTGGGAAGAAGGCTTCCAAGGTCTAGGCAGAGGTGATGTATGGAAGTAAAAAGGAAATGGCGCCATCCAGGAGGCAAACTCCGAGAACTCGGCGCCCAGGCGTTGACCGATGCCGAGCTTTTGGCCATCCTTATCTCCTCGGGAATCAAGGGGAAGAGCGCCGAGGAGATAGCGGAGGAAGTGCTGGAGAAATTTGGCCCCCTCCCCGAGATGGCCAATCAACCTTTGGAGAAGTTCCTGGAGATCAAAGGGCTCTCCGACGTGAAGATCATCCGCATCGCCGCCGCCTTCGAACTGGCCAGGCGATTGGCAAAAGGGATCTGCAGAGGTGAAGAAAAGTAAACTCACTGAGAAACCGGCGCGGATGCCGGATTTTCGGGAACCTCACATCGAGAGAAGCGTCCGAACCTATCTCAAAGAGGTACAGAAACTATCGAGCGAACCTGCCAGGTCTCAGCGCTTCTCCATCCTACTCCATGATTTGTTCGGCCTGGAGCCTTCTTTCGTCGAGGATTACCTTAAAGGGGCAGAAAAGTACATCCGCACCCGGAGGAAGGACAGAATCCTCCGAGGCGAGATTGATAATCTCTTCGGCAACCTGGTCATTGAGTTCGAAAGAGATCTGAGCAAAAAGCTCCCTGAGGCGGAGGGCCAGCTCCGCAGATACATCGCCTGCCTCTGGTCGGAAGAAGACCCCCAGCGGCGCATCCCTTACCTCTGTTTGGCCGCCGATGGCGTAAGATTTAAGGTCTATTCTCCCCAGGCCCCGCTGCGAAGGCCCCTCGAGCCCGAGGAGGTCTCCCTCAACGAAATCGAATCCCTGGACTGGCGGGAAATCCCGCCGATGGATATCTACTTCTGGCTCGACCGCTACTTCCGACGCCGTGAGATACTGAGGCCCAGGACGAAGCAAATCATCAAGGACTTCGGCCCCAGGAGCCACGCCTTCCAGGTGACGGGCCACACGCTTCTCTCCGTCTGGAAGAGGGTGAAGGGCGAAAGTGAGTTTGAGGTCGTCTACCAGAGCTGGGCCAAGTACCTCCGTATCACCTACGGCGGCCCCGTGGCTGACGAGGAACTCTTCATCCGCCACACCTACCTGGCCACGCTCGCCAAACTCCTGAGCTGGATGCGCCTGGCCGAACCAACCTCCTCTCCCGACGACAACACTCTCATCCGGGTGCTGGAGGGGCAATTCTTCAAAGAACAGGGCATCGAGAACTTCTTGGAGGAGGATTTCTTCTCCTGGATAGCACGGGAAAGGGTCCGGGAAGCGGGCGTCGAGGCCAGCCGCAGGCTCTATAACCTCCTGGCCAACTACAACCTCAGGGAGCTTTCCGAGGACGTGCTGAAGTCCCTCTACCAGGGGTTGGTTGACCCCAAGGCCCGCCACGACCTGGGCGAGTACTACACCCCTGACTGGCTGGCCCACAAGATGGTTAACACCCTCCTGGACCGAAACCCTGAAGGTTCGATCCTTGATCCCGCCTGCGGCTCGGGGACCTTCCTCTACAAGGCCATCCGGGAGAAGAAGGATCGTCTTGGGCAATCTGCTAGGACCCTCCGCCACATCCTCGATTCCGTGGCCGGAGTGGACATCCACCCCCTGGCGGTCATCGTTGCCAAGACCAACTACATCCTGGCCCTGGGCGACCTCCTGACGAAACACCGAGGGAGAACGAGGAGAATACTCATCCCCATCTACCTGGCCGATGCCATCCGCCTGCCGGAGCGAGAGCTGAAGCCCTCTTTTGAGAGGCCGCTACCTGGCTACAGGGTGCAACTGGACGACCAGACCGTTCACCTGCCCGAAAAGCTGCTGGAGGAGCCCCCTCTCTACGACGAGGCCATCGAGGCCACCAAGGATTTCGCCGTCCAGATGGGGGAGGCGACCGAGGAGCAGTTCGTTAACTACCTCCGAGCCCGCTTCCCCAGGCTGGCCGAAGACGCGCAGCTTGCCTCTGCCCTCTTTCACATCGCCCGGACGCTACAAGGCCTCATCCGGGCCAGGCGGGACACCATCTGGGCCTTCGTACTCAAGAACATTTACAAGCCTCTCTTTCTCAGGCGCAGGTTCGACTTTGTGGTCGGCAATCCCCCCTGGCTCTCCTACCGCTACGTGGAACGGGGCGAATATCAGAAGTTCCTCAAGAAGCAAATCACCCAGACCTACAACCTACTCTTTGGCAAGGCCGAGCTCATCACCCAGATGGAGTTGGGGACGCTCTTCTTCCTGCGGGCGGCCGACCTCTACCTCAAGCCGGGTGGGGCCATCGCCTTTGTCCTCCCCCGCAGCATCTTCACCGCCGACCAACACGACGCCTTCCGGCAAGGGAAGTTCACTTTCACGGAAGCGAAGGTGAAATTCGAGGAAATCTGGGATTTAGAGGGAGTGGAGCCCCTCTTCAATGTCCCCGCTTGCGTGGTCCTTGCCGCGAAGGAGGAAAGACCAGGAATCTCCTACCCACTTCAGTGCCGGGTTTTTCGCGGGATGCTCCCCCGCCGAAATGCCGACTTTGACGAAGCCGCCGAAGCCCTCAGAGTCACCGATGCGCAGCTTTTCCTCAACCGAAGGGGAGAGCGCACCTTCTGGGCGACCAGGGAAGGGATGGTGTTACCAGGGGCAAGTCCTTATCGAGACCGTTTCAGCCAGGGAGCGACCCTCGTCCCACGCTCTTGTTGGTTCGTGGAGGTAAAAGCCTCGCCGCTGGGCTTCGATCCCTCCCTGCCGCCTTTGGAGACGGCGGAGCGGGCCAGGAGGCAGGCCAAAGCTGCCTACAAGGGCTTGGTGATGAAAGGAAACGTGGAGGGCCGCTTCCTCTACGCCACTATCCTCTCCACCGACCTCCTCCCCTTCGGCCACCTCAAGCCTCGCCTGGTGGTTTTGCCCATCGAGCCCATGGGGACGGGCTACGCTTTGCTCACCGCCGAGGAGGCGCGAAGGAGGGGCTATCTCGGCCTGGCCCGCTGGCTGGAGGCCGCCCAGGCTGAGTGGGAGAGGCGGCGGGGGGAGAAAGCGGAGCGGATGGACGTCCTGGAGTGGCTGGACTACCGCCGAAAGCTCACCTCCCAGAACCCCCAGGCCAGATACCGCGTGCTCTACCCCACCTCGGCCACCTACATGTGCGCCTGCGTGGTGGAGAGCAAGCCCGTCGAGTTCGAGATAGGCGGGCAGAGGTTGGAGGCAAGGGGGATTGTGGCGGATTACAAAACCTATTACTACGAAACCGATGTTGAGGATGAAGCCTATTACCTGACGGCGGTGCTCAATGCACCCATCATTGACCAAAAGCTCAAGCCGATGCAGGCCCGAGGCCAGTGGGGGCCTCGCGACATCTGCAAGAAAGTCCTCGAACTCCCCATCCCTCAGTTCGACCCTTCCAGGGAAGAGCACCTCAAGCTGGCGGAGTTGGGCAAAGCCTGCACCCAAAAGGTGGCTGGTTGGCTGGAAGGCGGTGGGCCAGGAAAGATCCGCAGCATCGGCAGGCTCAGGTCCATGGTGCGGGAGATGCTGGCGGAGGAGCTGGGCCGGATAGACAAGCTGGTCGAGCGATATTGTACGCTTAACTTGGAATAACATTTGGAACCACCTGAGGCGCTGAGATGAATGAAAACGCTTAGGATTTCAGTGCATTCATGAGTTGGTGGTTCTAAGGGTGTAAGTGTATGCGCAATCTCAAGATTTCCATCTCCGATAAACATAAAGACCTCTGTCAGCATGGCTTACAATGGCTGAGAGAGAATTCTTGTCTTAGCGCTGAGGGTAAAATGCAGACTGATCTCTCTGTCGCTTCCATGGCGGCGGAGGAACTTATTGCAAGTTCTGTCAAAGTTGAACCAGATTTTCCCGAGAGGACTAAGAGGCGAGTGATTCGGTTAGCCCTTAACCGCTGGCGACGATACAAGAAGTATTTCGATGCTCGCGATCAAGTGCAAGCGTTCCAAGACGCCCTTGCCGTTGAGATTCGGATTCTCGAAAGAAAAGCGACTCAATATACCGTCTTAATGTTTCTTAATCTTGATCCACCTTCTGGCTTCGAGTCCCTGACCGTTCGAGGGTACACACTGCAATTCCGCACATGGGACAAGTTGGATGATCTTAGCACTGCTGACTTATGGAGAGAGGTTCGCTTCAAGGATCGGGGGAATCCGATCATAAGTATCTACGATGAGAAGGCCTATCCACGTATACTCGACTTTACACCAGTGACTCTTGAACTAGAGACCTATGATGTTCCAGCGGCGGTCGAGATAGCGAGCGAGCGACTCGATTTGCTTCGAGCGGTGCTGAATTTTCTGCCTGCTATTAGAGTTATGTTTCGGTGGGGGGAACCGCAGCCGCTATCCAAATTCTTGCCCTCACCGCTCTACGGTGTATTCGATCGCAATGGTATCCTGTTGGCCCCTTACTACACTATCGAACGATATAAGTACCGTAAGCAGCGCATTGAAGAGCGAGACCGTGGAGCTGTTACAGAACTGCTGCAAACTATAAACCAGGCACAGGAGGGTAGTGTTTCATACCTTGTGCTAAGATTGCTTCAACTGTACCAGCAGGCTCTGGATCTCACAGATCCTAGAGCAACCTATCTCGCTTTGTGGCAAGTTCTTGAGGCAGCGGTTGAACGAGGAGAAAGGAAGATTGAAAGCCGTATCAAAGCCCTAACTCAACCCGATGAGTTCCTGGAGGCTGTGCTCGAATCCTTAGCCGAACATCGTAATAGGTTAGTGCATTCTGGGGTGTTCCCAAAAGGTGCTGAAAATCTCGTTTTTATCCTAAAGGGATTTGTGGACTTCGCCATTCGCAGGATCATCTACCTATCGAAGCATCTATCCACGGAGTCAGAACTTGGAGAATTCTTAAAGCATTCAACCTTAGGGGATTCCACCCTGGAGAGAAGAAGGAAGGTTATCGGCTTCATCCAAAGCCAGCGCAGCAAAGGATGACCGAAAGTAAAGAACATGGTCAAGCTGAGTTGTAGGGCATACCACTGAGGAGTTAAGGTAGGGCCTGCACTCAAAAGGTAACCGGCTGGCTGAAAGGCGGCGGGCCGGGTAAAATACGCAGCATTGGCAAACTCAGGTCAATGGTGCGGGAGATGCTGGCAGAGGAACTCGGGGAAATTGATGGGCTGGTGAGCGAGATGCTTAAGAAAACTTCCGGAGGGAGCCGATGAACGCGATAAGTCTGACCCACGAGCAGAAAAGGGCAATCGAAACGCACCTGCAAATCTTCCGTAGGTATGCTGCCAGCGAACGGTTCCGGGAGGATCAAGGGGACAGGTTGAGCCGGGTGTCCTACTTCCAAGAAAAGCTGCCCGAGAGGGTTGCCGAACTCTCGGAGGCCGACGTAAACGAGCTGGTGGCAATGCTTTGGGCAAGCGAGATATGGGGCAACAAGCAGTACCTCGCCCAGAAGATCATCACAGATAACGGTATCGAGAAACTTCGACACGAATTGGGGCTCCTTCTCAATACCTCTGTGCCCCCGGAAACCCGCTATGAGCGTTTCGTCAAAGAAATCAAAGGCTTAGGCCCCGCCTCGGTTACGGAGATGCTCTGCTACATCCAGCCTGAGACGTGTGGCATCTGGAATCGGAAAGCCAGGCAGGCGCTTAAGATCCTTGGGCTGGGTAACTACGTGAACCCGGACAAATATCAGCTCTCGGCCAGCGAGTATAAGACTTTCAACCAGCTACTCTGCTCCATCTCCGAGGAACTAAAGGTCGCTGGATTTCGGGAGGCGGATTTGCTTTTTGTTGACTTTTTCCTCTACGAGGTCAGCCAGACCACGCCTGGGCCAGAGCCAGGGCCGCCCGAAGGGTTTGACCACGACGAAATTCGGGACCTGATTCAAGACATCGGGGTGATGCTGGGCTTTGATGCTGACACAGAAGTCCCGGTGGCTCACGGCGCCAGGGTGGATGTGGTATGGCGCGCTCGCATAGGAAACCTCGGTATGGTGACCTATGTTTTTGAGGTCCACAAGTCCGGTTCCATAGACAGTCTCCTGCTCAACCTCCAAAAGGCCAAGAGCAGCCCAACGGTGCAGAAGGTTATCGCGGTTTCCGATGAAGGACAACTTGAAAAGATCAAGAGTGAATCCGAGGGATTGCCAGAGGAATTCCGACGAGCCCTTGAATTCTGGCCGGTGGAGGAAGTACAAAGGGTGGGGGAAAACCTCCGATCAACTATGGAGATCATCAACCGCCTTGGTTTGGGGACTTTCTAACCTTTAGCCCAGACTTCTCGGAGACTTCAGAAGTCTAAAATGGAGGTTAATCCATGCGATTGAAGGTGGAAAAACGCCTGACCACGCCGAGATGGGTGAGCGTGGCAACGCCCACCCTTTCCCTAGCGCTGGCCCTCCTCATCATCGCCCTCGTCTTTTGGGGCTACGGTGTCGATCCATTGGTGGCTTACAAGCGCATCTTCAGCGGGGCCTTCGGGAGCCTCTACGGGCTCTCCGAGACCACCGTCAAGGCCATCCCCCTCCTGATCTGTGGGATCGGATTGGCTATCGCCTTTAAGGCGCTGGTTTGGAACATCGGCGCCGAGGGGCAATTGCTCATAGGGGCCATCGCTGCCACTTGGGTGGCGCTGTATGCGCTCCCTCACGCCCCCGCCCTCGTGCTTCTTCCCTGCATGTTCGCGGCAGGCTTCATAGGCGGGGCCATCTGGGGCCTCATCCCCGCCGTCCTCAAAGCCAAGTTCAGAGCCAATGAGGTCATAACTAGCCTGATGATGGTCTACATCGCCAGCGAACTGGTGAATTACCTCGTCTATGGGCCTTGGAAGGGTGCCGAGGAATGGGGTTTCCCCTACTCCGCCAAATTCCCTCCTACTGCTCAGCTCCCGCGCCTGGGAAACACCCGCATCCATTACCCGACACTCCTCATCGCGCTGGTGCTGGCCGTGCTGGCCTACATCCTGCTGATGAAGACCAAGCTGGGATATGAGATAAGGGTCACGGGCAGCAATCCCGAGGCGGCCAGATATGCGGGGATGAGCTATTTTAAGACCATCTTATTGGTCATGCTCATCAGCGGGGGGCTCGCCGGGCTGGCCGGCGTGGGGGAGGTGGCCGGCATCCACCACAGGTTGAGATACCCCCAAGGCATCTCGCCGGGCTACGGCTTCACCGCCATTATCGTCGCCTGGCTGGGGAGGCTCAATCCGCTGGCCATCGTCCTTACCTCCCTCCTCTTCGGGGGGCTGCTCGTGGGAGGTGATGCCCTCCAGGTGGCGCTGGGCCTGCCGATGGCCACCACGAACATCTTCAACGGCGTCATCCTGTTCTTCGTGCTCGGTGGCGAACTCCTCACCCGCTACAAAATCGCCGTCAAATGGACCGGCAGCAAGGGAGGGGAGAGATGAGTTTAGAAGTATTTTTGACAGCGCTGAAGGCGGCTATCCCCGCGGGCACGCCGCTCCTCTTAGGGACGCTGGGCGAGATATATGCTGAGCGTTCGGGTGTGCTGAACTTAGGAGTCGAGGGGATGATGATCATGGGGGCGGTTACGAGCTTCGGCATGACGCTCAGCACCGGCAATCCTTGGCTGGGCCTGGCGATGGCCGCTCTGGTGGGAGGACTTATGGCCCTCATCCATGCTTTCCTCAGCATAACGCTCAGGGCCAACCAGGTCGTCTCCGGGCTGGCCCTCACCATGTTCGGCCTGGGGATGAGCGGGATGTTGGGCAAAAAGTATATCGGCACTCCCCTTCCCTGCCGCCTCCGCGCCACTCCCATCCCCCTGCTGAAGGACATCCCCTTCTTGGGGCCAATCCTCTTTCAGCACGATGCCCTGGTCTACCTCTCGCTCGCCCTCGTTCCCATCCTCTGGTTTGTGCTCTTTAAGACCAAGGTGGGGATAAGCATAAGGAGCGTGGGCGAAGCCCCTGCCACCGCCGACGCCATGGGGGTCAACGTCTTCCTGGTCCGTTACCTCTGCGTCCTCTTCGGAGGGGTGCTCGCCGGGCTCGGGGGAGCTTACCTTTCGATCGTCTATGCCCCGGCGTGGATAGAGGGGATGACCGCCGGTGCGGGCTGGATAGTGATAGCCCTCACCATCTTCGCCATGTGGAGTCCCACGCGCGCCCTCTTAGGGGCCTACCTCTTCGGCGGGGTCAAGGTCCTCCAGTACAGACTCCAGCCCCTGGGCATCTCGCCTAACCTGCTGAATATGCTCCCCTTCATCTTCACCATCATCGTCCTTCTCGCCGGAACGAGGGAGGTGATAAGGGAGAGGATAGGCGCGCCCTCAGCCCTCGGCGTGCCCTATGCCAGGGAGGAGAAATGAGAACGACCCGATGCTCTGATCGCCCACTTCCCACTTGAAGGCTCGTTAAAGGGCGCCAGCTAGGCTCGACGATGGCCTTCTCAGGGGTGAGCATGATGTGGATGGCGCTCATCCGCTCCAAGCGCTGCACCTTTCCCTCCATCCCCTTGATCTTCCCTTTGATCCTCAACGGACGATCGCGAAAAATTTGCCCTCGCCCTCGGAAAGTGATACAATACGCAAATGGGAGGAATCTTATGAAATTAAGCCTTGCCGAGGTGGAACACATCGCCGAATTGGCCAAGCTGGGCCTGACTGAGGAGGAGAAGGAGAAGTTTAGGGAACAGCTATCGGCCATTCTGGAATACTTCGAGATGCTGCAAGAACTGGATACCGAGGCCATACCTCCCACAGCTACCGTTCTCCCCCTGCGGAACGTCATGCGGCCCGATAAGGTCGGGCCCTCTTTCCCTAAGGAGGATATCCTGGCCAACGCCCCGAACGCCGAGGAAGGTTATTTCAAAGTGCGGGCCATTTTGGAGTAAAAAGAGGCGATCTCATGGCACAAGTGGAGGTAAAGAAATCTCCCCTTGACATCTTGCGGCCCGACGAGGCCTCAGCCGTCAAGGAATTCGAAGAGAGAATCCTCGCTGAGCTGCCTAACCAGGTCAAAGGCATCATCCTCTTCGGCTCCAAAGCACGGGGAGATGCCCACCCCGATTCGGACATAGACCTGCTGGTCGTCGTTGACCGCGGGACCCCGGAGGTATCGGAGGCCATCAGCGACATTACGGCTGACATCCTGCTGGAGAAGAGGATAGACATCTCGGCCCTCGATTTCACCTGCGACCAGATAGCTGAGTTGGCAGCTATCGGCACGCCGTTTATCCGCAACGTGGCCGAGGAGGGAATCGTGCTGAAAGGGGAACCCATCGTGGTAGGGAAAGGTGATCCAGCTAAAGTGGCGCAGGGATTCCTTGACTCAGCCCACACGCGGCTACAGGCCGCTAGGTTGATGCAGAGAGAGGGTCTATTTGGTGAAGTGATGTCCTTGGTCTTCTACGCCTTCTTGGACGCCGCCGACGCGGCGCTGGCTGCCCGCTCCATCCGCACCAAATCCCATGCCGGGACGATCAACCTCTTTGGTCAGCACTTCATCAAGCCCGGGCTGGTGGATTCCAAATTCGGTCGCTGGTTCAAATGCGCCCGCAAGTTCCGCCTGCAGGCCGATTACGAGCGGAAGCGGGATTTCACGCTTGAGCAGGTCGAGGAAGCGATTGCGCGAGCAACGGAGTTCATAGAGATGATTGAGGGCCTACTGCCATCCTTGCTGGAGGGGTGATTTGGAACTTTATGAGCTGACCATCCACCAGGCCCACGAGTTGTTGCGCAAGGGCGAGATATCCTCCGTCGAGTTGACCCAGGCCCTCCTCGACCGCATCGTGGAGATTGACAACCAAATCAAAGCCTACCTCACCCTCACGCCCGAGCTGGCCCTGGAACAAGCGCGGCGGGCCGATGAGCGCCGGGCGGCTGGCGATGACTATCCTCTGCTGGGGATCCCCATGGCTATCAAGGACATCATCTGCACGAAGGGCGTGCCCACCACCTGCGCCTCGCGCATCCTGGAGGATTTCATCCCTCCTTACGACGCCACAGTGATGGAGCTCCTCTACCAGGCCGGGGCGGTTCTCCTGGGCAAGACCAACATGGATGAGTTCGCCATGGGCTCCTCCACTGAGAACTCCGCCTTCTTCCCCACTCACAATCCCTGGGACCTGGAGCGGGTGCCAGGGGGGTCGAGCGGGGGGAGCGCCGCCGCCGTCGCCGCCGACGAGGCCATCTTCGCTTTGGGCTCCGACACCGGCGGAAGCATTCGCCAGCCGGCCTCCTTCTGCGGTGTAGTGGGCCTTAAGCCCACCTACGGGCGGGTATCCCGCTACGGCCTGGTGGCTTTCGCCTCCTCACTGGATCAGATCGGTCCCCTCACCAAAGATGTGCGCGATGCAGCCACAGTTATGAACGTCATCGCCCGCTATGATCCTCGCGACTCTACCTCGGTGAACCTCCCCACACCCGATTACACCCGAGCCCTCGTCCCCAACATCGAGGGCCTGCGGGTGGGTGTACCCAAGGAGTACTTCATCGAGGGCATGCAGCCAGGGGTGGAGGCGGCGGTGCGGGCGGCCATCGAGAGGCTGGCCGAGCTGGGAGCGGAGGTGGAGGAGGTCAGCCTTCCCCATACCAAGTACTCCCTGCCGACCTACTACCTCATCGCCCCCGCCGAGGCCTCGGCCAACCTGGCCCGCTACGATGGGGTGAAGTACGGGTTCTCCTATCCCGATGCCGGAGACATCTGGGACGCCTATCGCAAAACGCGCCAGCAGGGCTTCGGGCCGGAGGTGAAGCGGCGCATCATGCTGGGCACCTACGCCCTCTCCGCCGGCTACTACGACGCCTATTACCTCAAGGCCCAAAAGGTGCGAACCTTGATCAAACAGGACTTCGACCTGGCCTTCGAGGGATTCGATGTCCTCGTCGCTCCCACCTCCCCCACTGTGGCCTTCAGGCTGGGGGAGAAGGTGGAGGACCCGCTGCAGATGTACCTCTCCGACATCTTCACCCTCTCCATGAACCTGGCGGGCATCTGCGGCATCTCCATCCCCTGTGGCTTCGCCGACGGTCTGCCGGTGGGCCTGCAGATCATGGGCCCCGCCTTCGGCGAGGAGACCGTGCTTCGCGTGGCCTACGCCTACGAGCAGGCGACGGAGTGGCACAGGAGGAGGCCGGCGCTGTGATTAGCGAAACGGGTGTCTAACAGTGGTTGGCTTATGCCGAAGCCGATCGGCAAGCGGCGGAGCATCTGTTGGAAAGCGGCGACTACATGGCCTGTGCTTTCCATAACCGTCAAAACATGGAGAGCTTGCTCGCAGAAACGTCTGAGGTATATCAATGGTTTCTGACCAAGCTAAACGAGATGAGCAAATCCGGAGATTCATAGAGCACTTGCAGCGTCATATCGCTGTGCATGAGGCCATCCTCTTCGGCTCATATGCCTATGGAGAGCCTCATGAATGGAGCGATATTGACCTGGTGATCATTTCACCCGACTTTGTGGGACAATCCATGATAGACCGCCTGCAGTTCCTCTACTGGGCAACCTGGGAGGCCGGTACCACCTGGATAGAGCCGCTCGGCTACACGCCGGAGGAGTTCGAATCCGCCAGTCCCTTGAGCCTCCTGGGCGAGGTCCGAGAACGGGGCATTGTTGTCTACGATAGGGAATCGGGGAAAGGAGAGGTTGAGTTATAGCCATGGATTGGGGCGTCCTGGGGCTGATAGCCCTCGTTATCGGCATCGTCGCTGGCATTGTGCAGGTCCTCGATTACCTCGAAAAGCGGCGCAGGAAGCCGGAGGAGCTTCCATCGCCCCTGCCACCTCGGCCTGAAATCCCTCATAACCTCCCCCAGCCGGGCGAGTTCATAGGGCGGGAGAGGGAGAAGGCGGAGGTGCGGGAGGCGCTGGCGTCGCGCTCGTATCTCATCTGCATTGACGGCATCGGCGGCATCGGAAAGACGGCACTGGCGCTGGAGGTGGCGCACGATTGTCTGAAGGCGAGCAAAGGTGAGCTCCCTGCCAACGGCATCCCCACCTTCGACGCCTTCGTCTGGACGACGGCCAAAGATCGTGAGCTTGCCCTGAGCGACATCCTGGACACCATCGCCCGCACCCTGGACTATCCTTACATCGCCCAGCTTCCACCAGAGGAGAAGCCTCCTGAGACAGCCAAGCTGCTTCGCCAGTACAAGTGCCTGCTCATCGTGGACAACTTCGAGACCATCACCGACGACGCCGTCCGCGATTTTCTACTAAACCTGCCTGAGCCCAGCAAGGCCCTCATCACCAGCCGTTATCAGAAGCTGCGCCAGGCACGAGCCGTCTCGCTGCGGGGGATGGAGCAGGGTGAGGCACTGGCCCTGATCCGCAGCGAGGGCAAGCGGCTTGGCCTTCCGGCGGTGGAGAGCGCCGAAGAGAAAGTGCTCCTGCGCCTCTACGAGGCCACCGGTGGGGCGCCCCTGGCCATCAAGTGGGCCGTGGGGCAGATGAAGCAGCGGGGCCAGTCGCTGGACACGGTGCTGGACTACCTCTACGAAGCCAGGGGAGACATCTTCGAGAACATCTTCGCCCGCTCCTGGTCGCTTCTGAGCGAGAACGCCAGGCGCGTCCTGATGGTGATGCCCATCTTTGCCACCTCAGCCTCGAAGGAGGCCATCGAGGCCGCCAGCGACGTCCACAAGTGGGACCTGGACGAGGCGCTGGGGCAACTGGTGGAGATGTGGCTGGTGGAGGCCAGTGAGGAACTGGACGAGGCCAAGCGACGCTACAGCATCCACCCGCTGACACGGGCGTATGTGGGGGCAAGGTTAAAAGGTGCTGTCACGTTTGAGAAGGAAGCAAGAATAAGGCTTAGTAGCTACTTTATCAATTTTATGAAGGCGAGAGGTGGCAAGCGATTTCATAACATTTGGACTAAGAGTGCGCTTAAGGAGCTTGAAGTAGAGGTAGACAATGTTCTCGCTATAATGGATTGGTGTTATGACACAAGGGAATGGAAAGCGGTGATAGAACTCATGTCAGGCATTAGTGAATTTCTAGGTCTGCGCGGTTATTTGCAAGAGCGCATTATGTATGGGAATAAGGCGATAAAGGCAGCAAAGCAATTGAAGGATAAATATGCACTTGGTTGGTTAAATGCCGCCGCTATATCGTGGCCTTATCTCATGATGGGTTATTATGAGAAAGCGAAGGCATGCGCTGAGGAGGGGTTAGCTCTCTCTAAAGAAGTGGGGGATTTAGAATCTGCTGTTTTAGCAATGCGTTATTTGGCGAGAATTGCACGAGAGGAGGGTTTGATGGATAAAAGCCAGCAAATTATAAAAGAAGCGTTAAAAATAGCCTGGATTCATAATTTTAAAAGCTTGTTCAGTGCTGTTTGTAGCGATATCGTCTATTATTTTGCATTAAAGCAGGGGAAGTATAAGGAAGCAGAAAGATGGCTTAGGAGAGCATGCAAAGGATTTGAAGAGCTGAATGATAAGGGAAGATTAGGCGATAGATCTATTGATCTAGGGTACGCAATATTTAAGCAAGGAAGGCTTTCAGAAGCGCAGCATCTATATGAGAAGGGTCTAGTGTTAAGCCAAGAATTTGGTAGACAAGACAGTGTGGCTAATGCATGGTACCGGCTTGCACTTTTGGAGAAAAGCCGAGGCGATTTTATAATGGGACAAAAGTATGCGCTTAATGCATTGGCGATTTATGAACGATTAGGAATGAAGAAAGCAATCAAAGAGACGCAGGAGCTGGTGGAAAGGCTGGAGGCTAGGATCACGGAGACACGGAAGTGACGGAGGGCACGGAAGGGGAAGCTATCAGCGGATAGGGAGCGGATAAACGGATAGCGAATGGGGCATCCGCTTATCCGCTAAGCCGGAGGCTATCCGCTGAATGACCGGTAAGGGAGGGAGTTATGCCCACGTTGACGGTTGAGGTGACCTTAGAGCAACTTCTCGAAACTATCAAGCGTTTGCCGGAGGAGGAACAGGCGGAGTTATTCGACGCCTTGGAGGACTATTTCCTGGGCAAGCACATTGAAGCAACCGAGGGAGAAAAACTGCTTAGCCGGGAAGAAGCGATGCACTACCTGGCCGAGGAAGGTTGATGTGGCGTGCTGAATATACCCCCACGTTCCTCAAGGATTTCAAGCGCTTGCCCAAAGCTGTCCAAGGACGGGTTAAGCAAATTGCATTCAGCGAGGAAATTCTGCATGACCCTTTCCTGGATGGTAAGACCCAGAAATTACGTGGGTATCGAGATTATTACAAAATCCGCATCGGCGACTATCGAATTGGCTTGCGCCTTGATTTTAAGCGCCGGGTCATTGAGTTCAGGCGAGTTCTGCATCGCAGCCAGATATATCGGAAGTTCCCGCGAGACTAGTTATCCGATGGAGAGTTAGCCATGAAACTCATCCTCCCTATGGCGGGGTTTGGAAAGAGGCTCAGGCCGCACACTTACTCCAGGCCCAAACCGCTCTTGAACGTGGCCGGCAAGCCCATGCTGGCTCACGTCCTGGACAGGTTCGAGGGCCTGGACATCGAGGAGGCCATCTTCATCGTCGGCTGGCTGGGGAAGCAGGTCGAGGAATACGTGAGGGCCAACTACGATTTCCCCGCCCATTTCG